>Ga0208426_1000148_pt1 | contig 11750 bp, 11 predicted proteins | sample DEB19_08_DNA_6_FD_184524 | JGI IMG/M metagenome (GOLD analysis project Ga0208426, IMG submission 184524) | Aqueous microbial communities from the Delaware River and Bay under freshwater to marine salinity gradient to study organic matter... | ecosystem: Environmental > Aquatic > Marine > Coastal...
AACGACACCTTCTTCAATCTCATCAAGAATCTTCAGAATGATTTCTTCACCTTCACCATTTACTACGTAGTCATAGTAGGGCTGAACAGTGAACCAACTTTTTTGAACATTGCTGCCGCCTACCATAATTTTTACATTAGGCAATCGTTTCTTTAGTTCTTGGCACATCCACTTAGTGGGTTCTTCACTGATGTAGTATACTGAAAATCCAACTGCTTCAGGATTCATTGCTACAATTTCATCGACGGCTGCGCTTAGAATAGGTTCTAGTACAGGGTGGATATCATTTAAATATGTATCGCCTAACCAATGCCAGCTTGAGCTTGGATCCCATAATCTAAATGGTAACTTGTTATTAGGTTGCCAATCTGTTTTATAAGCATTGAATGCTCTGACATTCAAATCCATAATATGAGTTTCATATCCAGCAGATTTCGCAACGCCGCTTAATCTTGCTAAATTAAACGGTGGGAACATCGGTGCCCACTCTGGGCACAACACCAGTACCATTTTTGTATTTCTAGTCTTGTAATCTACATATACTGGTGTAAGATTTTTTTGCTCTTTTTTTCTGGCGTACGGTGCAATTGCATCCATCATATTTTGATGGCGAGCATCTGCTATATCCGCAGTCGGGCGCTCTCTTGCACCAACGTCTTGTCTTGACAGACCCTTAAGATTAAAATCCAAACCAATCTCCTTATTCGTATTTAATTATAACAGAAAGTTATAACACTAACAAGGCCGATGCGCCCGATTAATTTACTGTTTCAATCATTATTTAATGAATAATTCAGTGATCAATTTTTTATATTCATCTAGTGAGTTTCGATAATATTTTTCAGTAGTAGCTGGGATACATTCTGATCTGGGTTTAGTGAGAATGAAAGCTGACTTTCTTGAATTCATCAAGGGTAAAACTTTACCAAAAGCATCACTGCCGGCACTGACAATCAGTGAATCATACTGTTCTAAATCAGTGTGCGTGTAAATAGGCACCCCTAATTTATCGGCGATGCCAGATGCGATAAGCTGGTGTTCACTTAAATTAGGATGAGAACCAAATGTTTCTGAAGCTGAATTAACTCGATATTGAAACATCTCGTTAGTGAGCCCTCGAGGGTATATGAAAGTAGCATCATATATCTCAGCTAACAATTTGACTATGTAAGAATCAGTCTGTACTAAACTACCAGATCCAGTGTTTCTGGATTGTAGGTCATATAAAGAAGTAAACACATATTTGATGTTTTTAGATTTCAAATATCTAGCTGTTGCTGCTATATAGTTTACTGATTTTCTTGCCCAACCGTCGTCATTTACAAACTGTTCCAGTGATTTAAATGCCGGATTATGACTCCAGTCACCGCTTGTTTTCCACCATTGTGAATCTTGATTTTGACTAAATTGGTCGAATCTACTATACCCTGACCAAGCAATGACCACAGTGTCATTCTCATTTAATTCAAGGTCAGTATCAGCATCAATTATACTATGATAGATATATTCATTGCCGGCACCCGATTGACCATAGTTATATGTCTCATCGTATGCGCTACTCATGAACCAAGCCCAGGTTGGATGCCAATAATTAGTGAAGCTACATCCTGATACTATTAGTCTGCTCATATTATGCTTTGGTTAATTTTGCCGGGTTTGAGCGCCCGGTGTTGGCAATCAGGTTAAAATTATGCTCTACGATTGCTTGAACATTAATTTGAAAATCTATCCATTCAATATCAGTGAAATTACACAATCTTTCCACTTCATTCATGATAGATTCTAATCGCATCTCGTCATCTTCTATCCAATCATATGATTCATTTATATAAGGAGCAAATGATTTGTACCCCAATGTGCGCAATGATTCAATAAGTCCAGGGCGGCCCACTAGTATAAACGGATGTTTACCTGAAATAGCTTTAAACGTTTTCTCAGTTAAAAAATGCCCATCAAGTTGACCATAATTTTTAAAATAATTGGTTTCAGTTATTAAACTAAAATAGCTATCATTAAAATATTTTATATCATCCACTATATGCTGAGCATTTTCATGCCCTGCATCCAATGATAAAGTCAGTGGTAACAATTTTTCATTATTTTTTAATACTTGATTGACTTCCTCACCTAGTCTAGGTAAACACCACGTGTTTATATGATCCGTATTAGAAAAATACAAAGAAACATATGACGTATGTAATAAATTTCTCTTCATTAATTCAGAAACAATATAATTTCTATGTGGTTTACTCATTCTATTAAAACATAACAATTTTTTATTTTTTATTCTAGGAGTAGAATCAATGGTTGAATAAGGTCGCGGATCCCTGCCTATTCGATCTGCTGTCATTAATTCACATACATTTAAAAAATACAGAGGTATGGGTAACCAGTTGTTTTTTTCACGATGTATACGATACATCATCACATTGTGATAGGTTGGGGTAGCTCCTGTTATATACCCCATATGTTCAATTGATATACCATGTACTTCGATTAAAAGTTTAACAATTTCATTCATTTTCTTTATATAGTGCCCCTCTAATCCTTCGCTCCCACTACAAAATATTATAGTTTTTTGATTAGTGGTATTATAGTAAAACTGAATTGAGTTGGCATATTGGGCAGACGATGGATATCCCTGACTAGTGATTTCACCGGGGACAAATATGTAAGCATCTCTGTTGTTGAATACACCTGAATAAAATTGGTTTTTAAAAGTAGTTGCTAATAAAATATCACGATCATCAACCATTGGTAGCGTCCTTATAAGTTACAATTGCTTTGCCAAAATTTCTTCGGCGACCAAACCATAAGCTTTCGCAAAATCTGGTCAGACTCATATTCTTGTCTTCCTGACATTCAAACAGATATTCAGTTGGATTGTGAAGAGTTTCATTAGTTTGTATATATCCTAATATGTTATTATCAACTGTGACACTATTGGGATAACTCTTTAATCTGTCATACCGTATATAGTAATTCTTTTGTATAGTGAACAAATCAGCAATGTACTGTTCCTGATCAGGAAACTTCTGACGATAATATGTTTCTAGTATACTGAACACCGTGTCATATTTGCTGTCAGTGTGTATACTAATGCTGGTGCGTTGTCCAAGATTCATTCCGTATACATCAGTTGTACCAACTTTAGGATGATTAATTGCTCCGTTAGCAAACCATTCTTTATAGTAGTTCTTTGTGTCATCCATCTCTTTGAAGAACCAAGGATCTTTCAGCAGATATTCATACAAATCATCATAGAAGTCTTTATAATCAACGCCACCGTGCTTGTGCGCAAACCTGCTTACAATATTACTCAATCCGTTGATGTGGAATGTGTTCATAAACCAGGTAAACAACATTGCTTCTAATAGACTTTCATGCGGCATGTCACGGGTGCTTTTTACAATAGCCACACCTTCTTCAAGTTCATGGTCATTATTTGCTCCGCATAGATAGTCTCGTACAATCGCAGATTCAATCTTATATAGAACTTTCTGTCCTAAATTCATTTCAGCATTCTCTAGTAGCTGCGCATTGTATGTTGTAATACCTGTATGGTTATTTGATCTATACAATCGATAGTAGTTTTCTTTCCAGCTGGTAAGAGTTTCACCCGGCAGTCCCAATATCAATTCAGTAATAAGCGGAATATTCTCTTTGTCGCATTGGTCAAAGATGTCTTCAATTTGATTAACGCCTAAATTCTTACGCTTAATAATCTCCAGTACATTGTCAGTTAAACTTTGTACACTGACCGTCAGACCCAGTCTGGCACCATTGTCAATCAGCTTCTTAACAATATTGATAACTTCTTGCTTTTGATTCTTTGCCCAGCTAATTGTATATGCGTTAGGACAATTATATTTCTTCTGAATATCAATTAGTTTATCAGCAATAAGATTATCACGCTCAGGGAAGATTCCAAAGTTTGCGTCAGCAATACTAATGAAGCCTACTTTATGTTGTCCCATCCATTCTAATTCATCAGTTACTCTACATAAAGAAAACTTCTTAACCTTATTGTAAGTTAAACTACCCCAATCACAAAAGGTACATTGATACGGACATCCACGATTGGTTTCTAAAACAGTGTTCCATTCAACATCAGGATTCTCTGCCATCATTTTGTCAAATACCCCAGTCAGGTAAGGGCTAGGCACAACATCTATATCATCAATGCGTTCACGTTTAGCTGTTGTAAATACTTTGCCGTTATGATTTACTAATAGTCCAGGTACATTTTCAAAGTCACGAGTTTCAAAGTGATCCAGCACATCTTTGAATGTTTTTTCACCTTCTTGCTTGACCACAATATCAATAAACGGATAACGCTCAAAGATATCAGATTTCTCAATAGGAGGCTCAGGGCCACCAAACATAATCACGCACTCGGGGTTCAATTCTTTGATTCGACGTGCCACGGCGTAATTATAACTTTTATTCCATACGTATGTACTGAATCCTATAATGTCACTATCACCTATTTTAGCAATGGCATCTGCTAAATCTTCTCGTTGCCAAATAAACTCGCGCAATTCAAATTTTTCAGATACCTCAGGAAACTGACTGGCATACGACCACAGAATCCCAGCACTATATGGAAGATAATATGCGTTGAATTCCTTAGGACCTTGCTGAAAGTTTGGGTTTACAAAACTTAGTTTATACATAGATAGTATTTATGATTCGAATAAATGGGTAAGTATATGCTCTTGTTCTCTGACATGTTGGAAGAATCGTTCCCTATTGTGTCTCAGTTTTGGTAACATTTCATATATAGCCGCCGGAGACATGTTCGCTATTCTCTGAATCACACTAATCACTGACTCAGTAACTTCGTCCATATTCAAACAATCTCTAAAATGTATATCCGGCCAGTATTCCTCAAACGTATAAAACCCTAAATCTGAAACTCATCAAATACATGTTCCAAACTCAAATCTTTATAATAAGATGATTTTTCAGTATCCTCATTAATGTCTGAAAGTGTACTAAGTATGCGCAGACCTTCGTATGCTTGTTCCGGGGTCATATACATGTGGTAACCGATACAGCTTAATGTATCATTTTTATAGAGAACATCCTTATCCCGGCCATCATATATCATTGGGCGACACCATTTAATAAAATTGATGTCGTCTGTTAAAATCATGCCGCCTTTACCAATGTTCAATCGTTTCCTATGTTGGAAACTCAAACACATCAATGTATTACTGATATACATATCTTTAGTGAATCTTACTGCACTATCTACTACTGGATAAGGTGACAGTTGATATACACCCTGCCATTCTTCATCCGTCCAATGTATGTTACATCCGGCGTGTATTACTTGCATTGGGACGCTGGCGTATGTTTGTTTAGGAACATCTACTGGACCACTGGCATTGTAGTATTTCAACGCAAGAAACAGTCCGTTACTACAACAATCTAGTGCTATTGCATATTTGGACCCGGCATAGTTAGCAACTCGTTCTTCAAACAGAGTCACATAATCCCATGGATCAGATATTGGTATATTGTCAAATGTAGCAGGGAGCATAAGTTTCAGTGAGTATTAATAAAGTTAGCCAACTCGTCAGCAATGACTTTATAACCGGCGATAGTCGGATGAGCACCCTCGCAGTTGGTTAGATATGTCGAGGGCCAGTCACGCTTGTGATAAGCTGAATGAAATTCATGCCAATGCTCTGGCTTTAGAATACCATCAAGTTCTACTAGTTTCTGAACGAAGGCTGAATACGGTGTTGAATCATGAACATATGTTGACCAATCGAACTTGTTCATTAAACTACCTACGTTATCCTGAAAGTATTGTTTTATTCCTTCAGTTCGTTGATTGAATGCGTTAGCCACTACTACTTTGTATCCATGTGCCTTGGCAAAAGTTTGTAAATCAAGTAATGCCATCATTTGCTCAGAAGCAATAAATTGTTCGCTCCATAGTAACTTAGCGTAAGCATCCCATAATGGGGCCTCAGTACCAGTATTCCCAGTAAAAGGCCACATTGTTCGCCACTTGTAATGAGCATATTCCCCATTACTATAGCCGTCTACTTGTCGGTTCTTTTGGTCAGCTGCTTGCCAAGTTGGACGCATGGGTCGTTCTTGAAAGAAATCATATCGTTCAAATCCACTCAGCATCAGTACAATAGTACCAGTACTGTTTTCAAAATCAACTGCATCACAAAAATGAAGCTGATGAACTGCTGCTCTGTTTCCTATTCCGCGCGCACCAAGATTAATCGGTGTATGATCTGGAAAGTGATCACGTGCTAGTACATTCACCCAGCTGTTCTCGTGTTCATAATGTCTGAGGTGATAATCTTCTACCCCGCGCAATTGAACGCGGCCGTTATGATCTTTCCATACCTGCTCTGGATAACCACCCTCGCCCTGAGTCCAACTGCATCCTAATCCAATTATATATTTTTTCATTTGTAAATCCATTTCATTCCGCGCATGTGGTCTAGTATCAGACTATCAGTATATCCATGTATATTAACTTCACTTGTCATTAATATTTTCAAACTAGCCGGCACTATCTTATTTTTATCTAGATATAATTCAGTTAATCTATTTTTATTAAATTGTAACTTGGGAATAAGCATATCATATAGTGCCAATTTCTCAGATAATGACATACCGTTTATTCTATTTATGTTGATTGACACGCCCTCGGCCCGATCTTCTGCGGTATCGCATTGATCAAATGAGTAATCAAACATTTCAGTATACAATTCAAAGCCAAGATAATCACGTAAATAAACTGTATTGAAATCTTTACAACTAAGTGAAATGAATGGCTTACCTATTAGGATACTTTTTAATGTTTTCTCAGTGATGAAGAACTCACCTTGTCCAAAGTTTGATTCACATGCTATATCAACCAGTCCTGTATTATACTTCACCGGAAGAATATATGAATTGTTCCATGCTCCGCTAGGATCATCAAAGTTAAAAGTTGGCTCGTCCATTAGCTTAGTGCCGTCATGATGCTTCCACTTATATTGATCTGGATAATGGAACGTAACCAACCCATTATCTAGTAGATTGTCTCTGGCTAATATATCAACTAGCATTGCTCGTTCCGGCTTAGCTTTATTATTATAACATGTATACCATATGTCAGGATTTTCAGACGCATACTGTTCAATACTGAATGAAGTACTAGGTTTTGAATAGTGATAATACATAAAGCTAAGTATACACCCAAGTGATTGTTCAGTTACAATTCGATTCCTAGGTATACTAATATTTGTGCCCGGAATAGTAAATAGACTGGCAGGAGTATCGTTGTTTAAATTAGGTGTTATCAGATTAATTACACGATCATTTTCTTCTAACCATGCCTGCATCTTAGTAAAAAACCCTCGCATAATATTAGGTGATTCTACTTCTTCGGCACTCCAACATACTATGTAATCAGGATTTAATTCTTGTATTTCTTTAATGTGATTATCCCATCTATTATCCCAGCCACCTGCCTCATTTAAGTTAGCAGGATATGAAGCCGGGTCCCAAGTACTCAGAAAATACAAAGATGTCATGCCATCCACTCCATATTTCTCATATGAAACATCACCGGATGATCTATATAGCCATGTAAGGTATACGGCGTTCCTGACATTAATATCTGTAAACAGTCAGGTACAATCTTTGTTTTATCAAAGAAAATTTCAATAATACGATTTCTATTACGAATTAATTTCGGGAGAAGTTTCTTATACATACTATGTTTAGTACGATGATCGGGTATGATACTCTTTAAATGAATCACATTGTTTATTATTCCATCAACCCTGTCATACAGTGCTGCACAGCCATCAAATGTGTAATCGAACATTTCATCATACAACTCCAATCCAATATATTTTTCAAGATATTCTACGCTGTACCCAGTACTACTAAGCGTAATAAATGGTCGCAACATTAAAATACTTTTTAAAGTTTTTTCAGTCATGAAATATTCATTAGCTTCATGCCTAGATTCAGGTACTATATCAAAAAATCCTCTGCACTGATTCTTAGGGATAGATGACGGTTGATACTGGGGTAGACTAGGATTATGAAATTCAAAATCAGACTCATCCATTAATTTAGATCCGTCATGAAATTCCCATTCAGCAGATTCTGGGTAATGATATGTTACTAATCCATCATTTAATAGATTTTTTGATACTAATTGATCTACTAATCTTGCCCGGGCAATATTGTTTTTATGATTATAACAAGTATATAATAGTCCTGGGTTATTATAAGTTGGTATTAAATCGACAGGCCAGGGATTGGACGAATAAAATAACATCTGATGTAATATATACCCGACGGTTCTCTCCGCTCTAACTAGACCGTCTTCAATAAACACATTGTCTAAATGCGGGACTACCAGATTAATTATTTTATTATTAGCGCGGAGCCATGGCTTTATTCTATCAAAGAAATCTCTAAATATAAGCTGAGCATCAACTTCGTTCATACTCAGACAAACTATCTTATCAGGATTGATACTGGCAATTTCATTCACCTCAGAGGAATAATCAGTGCCTAGCGATCCTTTTTGAACAACTATGTATACGTTTATCATTTAATAGGGTAATACGGTGTAAGATTGCTACCTGGTAATACATACAACTCATCAGGTCCGCTGTTGAATATACTTACATACCCTAAACTCAACATCAATTCGTTAAATTGTAAATAAGTAGTGTTAGTATCATAGCAGCTATCAAAATCACAAATTTCTGCCCAAATACATACAGGGCGGTAGGCGCCCATATTACTCAATACTTTATATTCAGCACCCTGAACATCAATATGTATGATATCAGGAGATACATTGTGTAGATCACAGAAAGAAGAGAGGGTCGTTGTATCTACTATGTATGGTTCACCCCAACTAAATTCACCAGTGGAGATTGTAGTGGAATTTGGTTTACACAGACTACCTGAATCAGGATGATTAAATCCATTGAATGTTGCGCACGGATAATACACTGATTGACCAATTTGGTCTGTCATTGCACTGTGGAAATAATTTATACCCAATTCTGATGCCAATCTAGTATTATTCTCTTTATGCTGATCGCAACATTCGAATGAATAGAATTTTGCGTCTGGAAGACCAACTTGGAAATTCATAGTGTCACCTAGATTGGCGCAACCTATGTCAAAAAAAGTTATATTTTTATTTAAAAAATTCTCTTTAAGCCAATTAATATTTAAATCACTCATCACTTTCTCCAATTTTAGAAGTAATCCATGTAATTGTATTCAGCAATCCTTGCTCAAGTGCTTCTTGCGGAGCCCAATTAATTGTCTCTTTAATTAATTTATTGTGACTGTTTCTGCCCATCACACCAATTGGTCCCGGGATATTATTTACAGTGACTTGTTTATTTACTAGTTTAGCAATTAACAATACTAGATCATTCATGCTAATCATTCTCTCGCTGCCCAAATTCAGTGGAAATTCATAATCACTGGCCATTATTCGATGAATGCCTTCAATACATTCATCGATGTATAAAAAACTACGTGTTTGATTACCCGGTCCCCATACTTCAATAGAGCCGCCTTCTTCACACATTGCTATTTTGCGACATAGTGCGGCGGGCGCTTTCTCTTTGCCATTGTTCCATGAACCTAGTGGGCCAAATATGTTGTGAAATCTAGCAATTCTAGCACGAATACCGTGATTGCGACCATATGACATATACAGACGTTCACTGAATAGTTTTTCCCAACCATATTCACTGTCTGGATTCGCAGGGTATGCGCTCTCTTCAGTACAAACTGGGTTGCTAGGGTCTTCTTGGTTAAATGATGGGTAGATACATGCGCTTGAACTATAAAACACATTCTTCACACCCTTAAGATGCATTTCATTTAATACATTAAGATTAATCATAGCAGAATTATGCATAATGTCAGCATCATGTTCACCGGTAAAGATATAGCCGGCACCGCCCATGTCGGCAGCAAGTTGATACACTGAATCAATATCAGATTGAATTAATTTCTCTACATTTGTTTGACTGCGCAAATCCATAATGTAAAATTCATCTGCTGTTGTTTCAGCATATAGTGGATAATGTAAGTCTGCCCCAATTACGTAATGTCCTTGAGCTTTTAGACTTGTAACCAGGTACGATCCTATGAATCCGCCGGCGCCGCATACTACTATTTTCTTCATGATGATTTCTTTCTTATTATGTTTATTAAATTTTGCGCAGCTACAACACCTGCACTTATTCTGACTTGTTGATAATTATGATCTAATATATGCTTGACTTTGTGTTTGAAGTCAATTATTTTAGCAGCATCCCATAATGCTATTTCATTACACACTCGGCGTATTTCCGCTAATCTCTGATTCGAATCCAGTATTGAATCATAGTCTTCACTCCAAAATTCACTGAATGTTTGGAATCCTAGAGTATGCATTGCTCTCAGTGATCCTGCCGGGGATACTAGTATGAACGGATGCTTTTGTTTGAACTGTTTGAATGATTTTTCAGTGAGCGTTAATGCCGGTGAATCAAAGTTGGTTTCAGTAATTATACTTAATAAACTATCAGTGTAAAATCTATCTGTGGTGCCTTCCGTATCACCGCATAGCACACTCATATCAGTTGCACCATCAATGACCAATGGTAATATTTCAATAAAATTATTAACATCTTCCGGAGTGAGATTAAACATTGACTCGGTGCCCCAGGGGAAAGAGTCATTGAAACTAAATCTACCCTGATCGGGATCTATGGCCAGCGTACTCAGGTAGCTCTTTGGCAGTAATCCGTCTTTATACATTGCAACAGCAAGTAGTGAGCGATGAGGTCTAAATCTTCTATTCCATGATAGGAATATTTTACTTGGAAGTAAGTTTGAGTCATATACTATATCTGCCACATTGTCCTGTGCCTTAATTGCCAGCTGGACTGCGATACTGTGCTGTGATGTAGGGAAAGATACTAGCTGTAATCTACATTCCGGAGAGTCTGGAATATTGTTGCGTTGACAATAGTTCTCATACACAACTTCAGTATTCATACAGCCAGTGACATATATTACTTTATTGAGCGGAATCCTTAAGTGGTTAAAGTATGAATGTAACACGGATAGATATTCATCTTCCACCCAGGCTTCTGCCGCTTGTTCAATTATAAAATAACCACTGGAGCATCTAATATGATGTAGTATGTGATTTGGAACATGAGCATGTTCTACTACCCCGTTATCTATCTGAAAGTATGTACTAAATGATATCCTACAATGCAAGGTCAGCGGATATATGAATAGGTCATGAAAGTCTATTGGCCAGGCTGGGGCCAATTGATACTCAGGGTTGTCTTTAAACAAAGAATGCCATAATCCCTCAGCGTTAAAGTTACGTGATGTTGTTGCCACTTGGTCAGTGACACATGCTAGTGCTAGTATGTTAGGGACTTCAGTGTTAAGGATAGGGCCCTGAGGCCCTATCCAATTATATGCTATTTTTATGGGTTTCATTAAATATATTTATTCATTTGATTTTTGGAATAATGATATCGGTGCCACAGTGGCAATGCTCTTTGTGACATGTAATCTGCTTTGGGCCCACACCTGATATATCATCAAGAATATGACCTACATACCCTCCTTGACCACAACTTGCAAAACTTACCTCGCCCACTGGATTAATAAAAATAGAATCACCCACTTCGCATTGCCAATTATTAAAATAATTTTGTCCCTGTACAATA
>Ga0208426_1000149_pt1 | contig 11748 bp, 14 predicted proteins | sample DEB19_08_DNA_6_FD_184524 | JGI IMG/M metagenome (GOLD analysis project Ga0208426, IMG submission 184524) | Aqueous microbial communities from the Delaware River and Bay under freshwater to marine salinity gradient to study organic matter... | ecosystem: Environmental > Aquatic > Marine > Coastal...
CTATAAATTATAAACTACTATTAATATGAAATTTGGAATCAAACACCAAGAAACTTATTCTCGCGGAGAATTAATCTTAAGAACATTTCTAGGAATGTTTTACATTGCACTGCCACACCTCTTTTTGCTGCTTTTTGTTGTAATTGGAAGTCTATTTTTAAACTTCCTAACCTTTTGGATTATTCTATTTACAGGAAAATTTCCAGAAAGCTTTTTTAGATATCAATTAAATATGCAAAGATGGAATCTAAGAGTGATGGCTCGTATTTCAAATTTATCGGATGGTTATCCAAGTTTTGGACTTTCTGGAACAGACGAAAATACGTGGATAGAATTAGATTATCCCCAAAGTTCAAGTAGAGGAAAACTATTGCTACGCATGTTTTTAGGTATATTCTATGTTTATATTCCACATATATTTTGCTTGTATTTCCTATCCATAGCGGCTTCGTTTGTTCGATTGATTGCTTGGTGGATCGTACTATTCACCGGAAAATATCCTGCTGGAATGCATGGTTTTTCTGTCGGAGTTATGCGATGGGGATTTAGAGTATCTGCATACATGGGTTATTTAACAGATACGTACCCTCCATTTTCTTTGGAAGAAGTAGCGTAACAATCCGTTAAACTTATATAAATCCCCTTCGCAAGTTGGGGATTTTTTTTTTACTATAATACACATCAGCACTGTTTTGTAAAAGTTTACACTTTTTAAACGACTATTGAATGTGTACTTTGAGAAAGTGAAACGATACCGAATTAAAAAGGTGGAGTATCATTTTTCCAAAATAAATTCCCGCAATATTTTTAAAAACTCGGCTGGTTGATCTACTTGAGGAGCGTGCCCACAATTTGGAATTACCTTGAATTGCGCACCAATTGTATCAGCAAAAAGTTTTCCTTCCGCCAAAGAAAATAACTCGTCTTGTTCTCCCCAAATTACTAAGGTGGATATTTTCCCAGTATTAAAATTTGGAAATTTTTCCTTGTCTTTTTCTAATAATCGCAATAATTGAGTTAATTCAGCGTTATTTTTACCAAAATAAGCGGAATATACACTTTTTAAAAGAACTTTTGGTAGCCGCGGATTTGTAAACGTTGACAAATCAAAAAGCCGTTGAATTTGTTGCGGGTCTCTCAAAACAAATAATTCATCAATTGTTTGTACTGCGTACTTTTGGCAAACTTTCTCCAATTCAGAAACGTCGAATGTTGTTCCCGGACAATTTGCAAGAACTAATTTTTGGATTCGGTTGGGGACTTTTTGCATAAGATTAATGGCAACAAATCCGCCATAACTTTGTCCAATAATTGTTGCTTTTTCTAATTGCAAATAATCCATCAAATCGATTATTGCTTCTGTTTGAGAGGAAAGATTAGGCTGCTTCGTGGAAGTGCTTTCACCAAACCAAAGTAAGTCTGGCGCAATTACCGTATGTTCTTTTGCAAAAAAAGAAAGTTGCTTTTCCCATGAAAGTAGCGCGTCACCGCCAAAGCCATGAATAAAAATTAGTGCGGGACCTGTTCCGCCTTTCCAAAATTTTAAACTTATAGAATCTTTTTCAAAAAAATGGGGCGTAACTTCCACTTTGGCTAACTTTCTCGTTATCGAATTCACCCGAAAAGCCAGTGGATTGCAGGAAGCTAAAAATATTCCTAGTAACAGAAAATAAAAAATACGTTTCATTGTAAGGTGATTTTAGAATGGATAAGTGTTAAGTTACATTCAATTTGCCGCTTTTCTCCTATCTTTGTTAAAAAACACAATGTTTACAGGAATAATTGAACAATTAGGGATCGTAAAAGCTATACGAAAAGAAGGGGAAAATATTCATTTCACCATTTCTGCACCATTTACCTCTGAATTAAAAATCGATCAAAGTGTTGCCCATAATGGCTGCTGCTTGACTGTGGTAGAGTTATCCAGCGACGAATATGTTGTTACGGCGATTCAAGAAACCTTGGATAAAACGAATTTGAAATCCTGGAAAATTGGAACGAAAGTAAACCTGGAACGTTGCATGCAAATGAATGGCAGATTGGACGGGCACATTGTACAGGGGCACGTTGATACAACAGCAAATTGTACTATAATAGAAGATCAAAATGGAAGCTGGAAATATACGTTTCAGTATTTAAACGACATGGTAACCGTTGAAAAAGGATCTGTAACAATCAATGGAACGAGTTTAACCGTTGTGGATTCTAAAGACAAAGAATTTTCTGTTTGTATTATTCCATACACATACGAGCACACAAATTTCCATGCGCTTCAAATTGGAGATACCGTAAACTTGGAATTTGATATTATTGGAAAATACGTTGCAAAGTTGTTTGGGAGATCCAACCAAAATTGATTAAATAATTAGTACTCAACTGGAAAAACAAAAAGTGGGAATCTATCTTTGCTTAGATGACTTTCCGCTTTTATTTCAACCAGTTTTTCGAAATCCGCTTGCTGACTTTTTTTCTAAAGCGCTTGATAACAGAATCGCGATCTGAGACGTTTCCACATTTCAAGATATCGCTTTTCACAAATTTGCCATTTCTATAAAAAAGAAATTCAAAACAAACAGAAGTTACCTCATCCCGGTAGAGTGGGAATAAATTCCCTGCTTGCAACACGGTAGTTAAATCCTCCACGCGCACAGACTTTTTGAACTTTCTATCGTACCCGCGAATTGAAATCAACATATACGTATCAATTCCTTTTGCCGCAAGCACCTTTTGAACAGAATCCGTTGCAAGAATTGATGCGTCGCTTCCTAATTTCAGAACATTCAGCGATGGCATTGCTTTAACTCCAACCTCAGATAACATTTCCGTCAGATTGATTTCCAATGAATAGCGGTCTTCTTGCTTATCCAATTGCCCAATTACCAATGCGTTTTTCAACTTAAGGTCTTGCGCTTGAGCAGAAATTACTATGGAAAATAATACCAATAAGGAAAGTGAGTAATTTTTCATATTATGCAATTAAAATATTTCTTTTGCGATTGTTTTTACCATGGAGGAATTAGACATTGTATAATAATGGATGCATGGAACGCCAGCTTCCTTCAACTCTTTGGATTGTTGAATCCCCCATTCAATTCCCAACGCTTCCACCTGTTTGCTGTCTTTGCATTTAATAAGTTCCTTGGAAAGTGCTTCCGGATAATCTATTTTAAAGAACTTAGGCAAGAACGTAATGTGATCCATTGTTTTGATTGGTTTTAAACCTGGAATAATTGGAACGTTGATTCCGTTTGATCGGCATGCTTCGACAAAATCAAAGTATTTTTGATTATCAAAAAACATTTGTGTCACAATATATTCCGCGCCTGCATCAACTTTCGCTTTCAGATAGTGCAGATCCGTTGTCATATTCATCGCTTCGAAATGTTTTTCGGGATATCCTGCCGTTCCGATACAGAAATCGGTTGGTTCAAGCTTGATGTCATCCATCATGTAATTCCCCTTATTCATTTCACCAATTTGACCAATCAATTCCACTGCGAAACGGTGGCCGTCTTTGTGCTGTTTAAACGTAGATTCCGTTTTTATAGAATCCCCGCGCAAAGCAAGAACATTATCAATCCCTAAAAATTGCAAATCGATTAAGGCATTTTCTGTTTCCTCTTTGCTAAATCCACCACAAATCAAATGTGGAACAGCATCCACCTGGTATTTATTCATAATTGCAGCACAAATCCCAACTGTTCCTGGGCGCTTGCGGATTGCTATTTTTTCCAGTAAACCGTTTTCTCTTTCTTTATAGATAAATTCCTCCCGATGGTAGGTAACATTTACAAAACGTGGTTTAAACTCCATCAAAGGATCAATTCCGTCATAAATTGACTGAATACTTTTACCTTTTAACGGCGGTAGAATTTCGAAAGAAAAAAGTGTTTCTTTCGCCTGTTTCAAATGTTCTGTAACTTTCATTTAATTGGTGTGAAGTACAAATATAAGGAGAACGGATAACGAAGAATGCGATTCGAAATATAATTTCACAAATCTTAGCGTTTTAGTAAAAAATCTGCCAAAATTATGTCTAATGGCGTTGTGACTTTTATGTTTTCCTCGTTCCCTTCCACCGAGTGAATAAAAAACCCTGCTTCTTCGACCAAACTTGCATCATCTGTGATTCCGGAATGGAAAGGAATTTTGTACGCTTCTATTAAGATGGATCTTTTGAAACATTGTGGCGTTTGAACCGTAAAATACGCCGTTCTGTCCAAAGATTTTGATTCATTTTCTTGGATGAAGCGAAGGGATTCTTTTACCGGTAGAACGGGTACAACTTGTCCGAGTTCCTGCACGGAAATAAAACATCTTTCAATGGTTTTTAAACTAACTAAGGGACGAACGCCATCGTGCACCGCAATAAACTCTCCGGCACATAAATTGAGTGCGTTTTTAATGGAGAAATACCGTTCTTTTCCGCCATCTACAACCAAATGAGGAATTTCACAATTATGTTTTTGCAGCAAATCTTCCCAAAATGATTTCCATTCTTCTGGCAACGTAAGCACTAATTGTGCGGTGGAATCGTAGGAGTGAAATAATTCCAAGGTATGCATTAGTATTGGTTTTCCAACAATCTCCAAAAACTGTTTGGGAAGATCTCCTCCCATTCTTCGGCCAATTCCGCCAGCGGTAATAATTATGGAAAATACGCTCATACGTTAGAATTAAAATAAACGTGTTTTATAGGCTTATTTATATAAAAAAAGGTTGCTGATCTGAGAACAACAACCTTGAATAGTATAGAATAAAAATTATTTTAATTGATTCGGATTACTTGCGGCCTTATCATTGAATTTTTTCTGCTTGTTCAACCAAATGAATAAACCAATAAATCCAAGCAAGATAAATGAAAAATTCACAAAATCACCAATAAATTCGAAAGGTGTAAATGCTATTTTTGCAAAATCTGCAATGCCGTAAAAAATTGTTGATGAGCTCATGCTTTTCGTATTTTATACTACAAAGAAAGTGATTTTTCCGAAAAGAAAATACATTTTGATTAGAAAATAGAAAAATTACGTTTTTTAATGGAATACTTTAACGAAAACTTCAGCTATTAAAGGCCGCTATAGAAAAACCCGTCTAATTTTCTGCCGTTTCCACGCGCACAATTCCTGCCACTGCCTGCGTCAATTCGATGAAGTCTTCCACAGACAATCTTTCTGGTCGCAACGTTAAAAACGGGTGGTCAAAATCCGTACCGCTAATCAACTGTTTAATAGAATTACGAATCGTTTTTCTGCGTTGGTTAAAGCTCATTTTTACCACGCGTATAAACAACTTTTCGTCGCAAGGCAGTGAACCTCGTTCATTTCTTGTGCAACGAATAACACCGGATTTCACTTTTGGAGGCGGATTAAAAACGTGTTCATCCACTGTGAAGCAATATTCTATATCGTAAAACGCCTGCAATAAAACGCTCATAATTCCGTAGGTTTTTGTGCCTGGTTTTTCAGCAACACGCATAGCTACTTCTTTTTGGAACATTCCCATGATTTCGGGAATCTGATCCCGGTAATCGAGGCATTTGAATAAAATCTGGGAAGAAATATTGTAGGGGAAATTTCCAACTACAGCAAAAGAATCTTCCCCCATAATTTTCTTTAGATCCATTTTTAGGAAATCTGCTTCGATAATTTTATCCTTCAACTGCGGGAAATTCACATTCAAATAGGCAATGGAGTCGCGATCGATTTCCATCACGTATAAATCCTGATCCGTTTGTTTTAATAGGTATTCGGTAATTGCACCCATTCCAGGTCCGATTTCTAGAACTTTTGTGCAACCCTGATGGGATTTGTGTTGAAATGCAATCTTTTCACAAATATTTTTATCCGTTAAAAAATGCTGTCCAAGATGTTTTTTCGCTCTAACTTTCATCTTACTTAAATTCTTCAATAACGGTTAAAAATGTTCGAAATGCTGCAAATTTCCCAAGGTAACGTTCGCTGTGTTCTTGTTTTAATGCTGGTGCAAAATCCGATTGATACGTGTCTAACTTTTCCTGACTTTCCGCTAGGTAGGTTGTTGCGTAGGTAAATCCATTTTCTTCTTCGCCATTGACGCGTGAGAAGCGACTTTCCAGAAAACAACCAGTTGCCATCACATCCGGAATGTGTTTTGAGCGCATCCATTCCACCCATTCCACAGCTACTGCTGGATCAATACTTACTGTTACATTGTATAAAATCATGGTGCAAAGATACAGAAATTGGCAGGGATTTACATCTCCATTTCTCTACCAAAATGGTAGTTTAGCGGAGTCATTCCCTGAATTTTCCTATTTTTACCGAAACAATTGTTAAAAATCGCAATTTATGCTTCTCTCCATGACCGGCTTCGGCAAAGCCACCGGAACATATCAAAGTAAAAAAGTTTCCATCGAAATACGTTCGTTGAACAGTAAAACATTGGATCTTAATGTCCGAATTGCATCTGCATATCGAGAATTAGAGCCAGAAATACGCAAGATGATCAGCGAGCAAATGGATCGGGGAAAAGTAGATGTTTCTATCCAAATCGATAGTACTGGAGACACAAAGAATTTTACGGTAAATAAGGATCTTGCAAGAGCATATTATGCAGATTTAAAAGCGGTAAATGAATTGATTGGAGAAACTACCGAAGATTACATGTCTTTAATACTTCGTATGCCGGACATTTACATAAATGAACGAGAGGAAATCAAGGCGGAAGAAAAGGAATGGATTATTTCTCTTGCAGCGGAAGCGTGTGTAAACATGAATGAATTCAGACGCCAGGAAGGACAAGCACTTGAACATGAATTTAGCGCAAGAATTGAAGATATTCGTAGGTTGTTACTCGAAGTGCCGAAATACGAAAATGAGCGTATTGAAACGGTTAAATCTCGCATTCGAAAGGGATTAGAAGAATTAGAAAATTCCAAGCACGACGATAATCGATTGGAGCAAGAAATGATTTTCTATTTAGAGAAATTAGACGTTTCAGAAGAAAAAATGCGCTTAATGAATCACTTGGACTATTATTTAGAGACAATGTCGTTGCCGTTATCCGGAAAGAAACTTGGATTCATTTCACAAGAAATTGGCCGAGAAATCAACACCCTTGGAAGCAAAAGCAACCATGCTGAAATGCAAAAATTGGTGGTGGACATGAAAGATAATTTAGAGAAAATTAAAGAACAAATATTAAATACCTTATAGATTATACTTGGTTGGTATCCATTTACCAGCAAGCACAAACGATTTACCAATGGATCAAAAAGGCAAGTGCATCATCTTCTCAGCTCCATCTGGAGCGGGAAAAACAACTATCGTTCATGCATTATTGGATGAAAATATCGGTTTGGAATTTTCTGTTTCTGCTTGCAGCAGAGAGCCGCGTCCGAATGAAATTGACGGGAAAGACTATTATTTCCTAGGCTTAGATTTGTTCAAGCGGAAGATCGAAGATGCGGCCTTTATTGAATGGGAAGAAGTGTATACTAATAATTTTTACGGCACTTTAGAATCCGAAATTGAACGTATTTGGTCGAACGGAAAAACCGTAATATTTGACGTGGATGTGATTGGTGGATTGAATTTAAAACGCATTTTTGGCGAGGCCGCTCTGGCTATTTTTGTGCAACCTCCAAGTTATGAAGAATTGGAAAAACGTTTGCGTTACAGAAGCACTGAGACAGAAGAAAAAATTCTGCAACGCATGGGCAAAGCGAAAAATGAGCTGAGTTTTGCAAAAGATTTTGATCTTATTTTAGTAAATGACAAATTGGAAACCGCCATTGCTTCCGCAAAAGAATCGGTTTTAAATTTTCTTAAAGCATGAAAATAGGACTTTACTTCGGCACATTTAATCCCATTCACGTTGGGCATTTGGTGATTGCTAATTACATGGCAGACTTCACCGATTTGGATCAAGTTTGGCTCGTTGTTTCGCCACAAAATCCGTTAAAAGAAAAGTCAACTTTATTAGCAGATTATCACCGATTGGCTTTGGTAAAAATCGCAATTGACGACAACCCAAAATTGCGGGCAAGTGATATTGAATTTAATCTGCCAAAACCAAGCTATACGGCAAAAACGCTTGCTTATCTAAAAGAAAAATACCCAAGTGATGAATTTGCATTAATAATGGGTGAAGACAATTTGCGCACATTACACAAGTGGCATAACCATGATGTGATTCTAAAAAACCACAAAATCTATGTTTACCCGCGCGTTTTAACGGTGCAAGAAGAAGCTGAAATAACTGGAATTAATGCGCAAATTGGGAATGATTTTGCTGAAAATGCAAATGTTGTCTTTTGTGAGGATGCTCCGGTGATGAAAGTTTCGGCAAGTTTTGTGCGCCATGCAATAAAAGACGGGAAAGACGTACGCTATTTATTGACAGACCCTGTTCAAAAGTACATTGAAGAAATGAATTTCTATAGGTAATATTCTCTTGTTTACTATCAGAACTTCATTTCTGGAACAACGTCTGGAACGACTAAATCCCCTTCAGTTTTTGCGATAATTTCTTCAACACTTACACCAGGAGCGCGCTCCACCAAGTGAAACTTATTATTTTTAATTTCTAATACTGCTAATTCTGTTACCACTTTTTTTACGCATCCAACACCGGTAAGTGGCAGTGAACATGTTCTCAGGATTTTAGATTCTCCTTCTCGATTCGTGTGCAGCATTGCCACAATTATATTCTCAGCCGAAGCAACTAAATCCATTGCTCCGCCCATTCCTTTCACCATTTTACCGGGAATTTTCCAGTTTGCAATATCTCCATTCTGGGAAACTTCCATTGCTCCCAAAACCGTTAACTGAACGTGCTGACCACGAATCATAGCAAAAGACATTGCGGAATCAAAAAAAGAAGCTCCTTTTCGAGCTGTGATTGTTTGTTTACCTGCATTTATAAGATCTGCATCTTCTTCTCCTTCGAAAGGAAAAGGACCCATTCCAAGAATACCGTTTTCAGATTGAAATTCAACTTCAATTCCTTCCGGAATATAATTAGCGACCAAAGTTGGAATACCAATTCCTAAATTTACATACCAACCATCTCTAAGTTCCTGAGCGATTCTTTTTGCAATACCTACTTTATCTAAAGCCATATTTTTTAATGTGTCAATTTTTTATTCTAACCGTTCGTTGTTCGATGCGTTTTTCAAACTTTTCTCCTTTGAAAATTCGTTGCACAAAAATTCCTGGAGTGTGAATGAAATTAGGATCTAATTCTCCTGCAGGAACCAATTCTTCAACTTCTGCAATGGTAATTTTTCCCGCCATTGCCATCATTGGATTAAAATTTCGTGCCGTTGCTTTGAAAACTAAATTCCCTTCTGTATCCCCTTTCCACGCTTTCACAATTGCAAAATCTGCTGTTAACGCTTCTTCTAAAATATGTGGTTTTCCATTAAAAATACGCATTTCTTTTCCTTCTGCTACTTCCGTTCCGTATCCAGCTGGCGTAAAAAAAGCAGGTATCCCGGCTCCTCCAGCTCGGCAGCGCTCGGCTAAACTTCCTTGAGGAATAAGATCTACGATCAACTCACCGGAAAGCATTTGTCGCTCAAATTCAGCATTTTCGCCAACATAGGAGCTAATCATTTTCTTGATTTGTTTTTTATGCAGCAGTAATCCCAAGCCAAAATCATCCACACCAGCGTTGTTTGAAATACACGTTAAGCCTTTCACTTCCGTTTTAACCAAATGCGCAATTGAGTTTTCTGGAATTCCACACAAGCCAAATCCACCCAGCATGAGTGTCATACCATCTTCGATTCCGCGCAAAGCTTCCTCCACATTTTTTACAACTTTATTCATAGCAACTATTTTCTTTCGTTGAAGAATGTTTGGTGTGAAAATAACTTTCCATTCTAAAATATTTTTTTCGCTTAAATTCCAAATGGATTATCATCCTCAACCGGAACGATAGATCCTTCACCGGCGCAAGAAAATGCATTAGGATCGTACGATGCAGGAACAGCAAAATCCGTTGTTGACAAAGCCACAACGGGATCTTTATAGGCTTTTTGCATGTAATAACCATAAATCGGTAAGGCCATTCGTGCACCTTGTCCCCAGGTCATAGAATTAAATCTAACGGAAGGATCTTCTGCTCCAACCCAAACTCCTGTTACCAAATCTGGTGTCAAACCAACAAACCAACCGTCTGAATTTTTTTGTGTTGTTCCCGTTTTTCCTGCTGTTGGGGCTAAAACATTTCCCCAAGATTGTCCACCGCGCAAACTTCCTGCTGTTCCACCAGTAACAACTTGTTTCATCATTTTCAATGTTTCGTAGGCTACATTTTCGTTCAGTACTTCTTTGGAATACGGTTTGGCATTGTAAATTACATTTCCACTTCTATCTTCAATTCGCAAAATAGTTGTTGGGCGGTTGTAGATTCCATTGTTCACAAAAATACTTTGTGCTCCGACCAATTCGAATAAGGAAAGATCCATAATACCGAGGCACATGGAAGGAACCTCATCTTCCGGACGCAAATTAATGTCCATCTGCTTCAATAACTTAGAAATCGTTTTTGGTCCGGCGTACCCTCCCATTTTTGCCATCACAGCAACTGTAATATTATTCATGGATTGTGCCAAACCAGTTGACGCAGATACAACGCCAGCGTCTGATCCACCAGCATTTTTTGGACACCAACGGCCATTAATGTTTCCGCCACCATCTTGTAAATCGACGCAATACGCTGTGTTTGCAAATTGCGTGCATGGTTTTACTACGCCCATTGCCATTGCTGTTCCATAGACAAATGGTTTTATCGTAGAACCAACTTGTCGTTTACCTTGTTTCACGTGATCGAAAGCAAAATGTTGAAAATTTGCACCGCCAACCCACGCTTTCACAAATCCAGTCTGTGGTTCTATAGAAAGTAAACCTGCATGCAGAAAAGATTTATAATACCGAATAGAATCATTTGGTGAAAGCAAGGTATCCGTTTCTCCGTCCCAAGAGAAAATTCTCATTTGTTGCGGTGTATTAAAATTTTGTGAAATTTCATTTTCAGACAGGCCACTTTCCACTAATTTAGCATAACGCGGAGAATTTAGTCTAGCACTGCGCATGATAGATTCTGCTGCTTCATCTGTAATAGAATTACTGAATGGGTAATTGCGCACTCTACGATTGTTATCGTTGAATGGTTTTTGTAAATTTTCTTTCAAGTGACGTGTAACTGCCTCTTCCGCATATTTCTGCAAATTAGCGTCAATAGTAGTGTAGATTTTTAAGCCGTCGCGGTAAATATCGTATGGTGTTCCATCTTGTCTTTGGTATTTCCAGCTTCCGTCGGGATTTTTTTCCAAAAACAAATTGGTAAGTTCCTTTCGAACCGCTTCTCGAAAATAAGGCGCCATTCCTTGCTTGTGATCCACGACTTGGTAATCAACATACAATGGTTTCACTTTCAAGAGGTCGAATTCTTCTTGCGTTAAATTATTTTTCAAAGCCGCATTATTCTCCTTGCTATTTTTTAACCATTGAAACAACACTTGATTTCTACGCGATACGGCTCTTAAGGAATCTTCACCCCTTTTTAAAGTAACTTCTTCCGATGTAACAGCCGAAAGTGCGATATTTTTTTCGGTAGCAATTTTACCTCTGTAATTTTTAATTTTGTGCGTGTAAGGATTATACAAGCCGGGGTTTTTACACATTCCAACTAGCATTGCTGCTTCCTCTTTATTCAAATTAATCGGTTTTTTATTAAAGTAAACTTTCGCAGCATTTT
>Ga0208426_1000150_pt1 | contig 11732 bp, 10 predicted proteins | sample DEB19_08_DNA_6_FD_184524 | JGI IMG/M metagenome (GOLD analysis project Ga0208426, IMG submission 184524) | Aqueous microbial communities from the Delaware River and Bay under freshwater to marine salinity gradient to study organic matter... | ecosystem: Environmental > Aquatic > Marine > Coastal...
CGTGTTCTTCCTGATTTCGTTATTCAAGGAGGCTGCCCAAATTCTCGCGCTGGCGCAAAAGGAATGGCAGGAACTGGTGGACCTGGTTACCAAATTGATTGCGAAGTAAAAGGCGGAAACCAATACCACGATCGTGGCGTTTTATCCATGGCGCATGCTGGAAAAAATACGGGTGGATCCCAATTTTTCGTTTGTCATTCCAGAAATAATACATCGCATTTAGATGGTGTGCACACGTGTTTCGGAAAAGTTTTCGAAGGCGTTGACGTAGTAGATGATATTCGTCAGGGTGATTCTATCGATTCTATCGAAATCGTTGATTAAAACATATTAAATTGCGGCATTTTAGTCGTTCAAAAAGTCTCGGATAGTAGTTCTATTCGGGACTTTTTTTGTGGTTAATTTTTAGTTTTTGTACAGTAAAAGAACCACTAAAATCCGAAAAGAAGGTGTAATGTTCCAAGGAATAGCATACCATCTTAAAAGATATGATTAGATTTAACAAAACTTAAAATTCAACGCATGTTCGCTCGCTCAATTGCTTTATTAGTATTTTTTACTGCTTTTTTTGGAAATGGACAAAAAGCGCTATCACCAGAACAATTTCTAGGTTATCCGATTGGAACGTATTTTTCGCGCCACCACCAAGTGGTAGATTATTTCAAGCAGCTGGAGAAAAATGCACCAACTGCAATTAAAGTTACTTCCTACGGAAAAACTTCAGAAAATAGAGAGCTACTTTTAGCCTTTATTTCCAGTGAGGAGAATTTAAAAAACCTGGATGAAATCCGCCAGCAACACAGTAAGCTCAACGCATCAGAAAAAATTGCCATCGTTTGGTTAAGCTATAATGTGCACGGAAATGAAAGTGCTGGAACGGAGGCTGCAATGCAAACGGCGTTTGAATTAATTACACAAAAGCAAGACTGGCTGAAAAACACGTTGGTGATTCTCGATCCATGCATCAATCCGGATGGACGCGATCGCTATGTAAATTGGTACAATCAATTCACCAATCACCAACCAAATCTTCAGACAATTAGTATTGAACACAACGAACCTTGGCCGAGCGGTCGTCCAAACCATTATCTTTTTGACTTAAACAGAGATTGGGCGTGGCTTATGCAAATTGAATCGCAACAACGCATTGCGCAATATAATCTTTGGTTACCGCATGTGCACGTGGATTTTCACGAACAAGGAATCAACGAACCTTATTATTTTGCGCCCGCAGCAGAACCTTACCACGAAGTAATAACGGATTGGCAGCGCGAATTTCAAAATGGAATTGGGCGCAACAATGCGAAATACTTTGACAAAAACGGATGGTTTTATTTTACCCGAGAAATCTTTGATTTGTTGTATCCAAGTTACGGCGATACCTATCCAACGTACAATGGCGCTGTTGGAATGACGTATGAACAAGGCGGAAGCGGTCGCGGCGGATTGGGCGTTCTAAACAACGACGGCGATACGCTGACACTGACGGATCGTGTTCAACACCACCATATTGCCGGAATTTCAACCGTGGAGTATGCAACGCAGCAGGCGACGAAACTAATCGCTGAATTTCAGCAATTTTCCACCTCTAAGAATTACACCTACAAAAGCTTTGTGGTTGGCGGAAATGCAGATCATCTCGCTGCACTTCGGAAATTATTGGATGCGCACAAAATCGACTATTCCTTCGGAAATGGCGGCACGGTTAAAGGATTCGATTACCGAAAAAACGCCAAAGGAAGCATGAAAACAAGTGAAAATCATTTGGTAATTTCCACAAACCAGGTGAAAGGAACCTTGCTAAATGTATTATTTGAACCAAAAACAAAATTGGTGGATTCCCTAACGTACGATATCACTGCGTGGTCGTTGCCATACGCTTACGGATTGGATGCAATTGCTTCAGAAACCTTGGTAGAAGGAAATGCAGAAAAAATTAGTGCGCTAAAGAATACTATTTTACCCGGCGCGTATGCCTATTTGGCGGATTGGAACAGCATGAAAGACGCACAGTTTTTAACTGCGTTGTTGCAAAAGGGAATTCGGGTGCGTTTTGCAGAAAATGCATTTGTGCAGCAAGGAAAAACGTACGACCGTGGAACGCTGATTGTCACGCGCGGCGACAATACTTCCAACTACGACTCGGAACTCGTTAATCTAGCTAATGCGATGCAGATTCCTTTAACGGCAACCGCAACTGGATTGGTTGAATCTGGCAGTGATTTCGGTGCTTCCAGTGTCAAACTGATCAAAAAACAACGCATTGCATTACTTGGAGGAAGTGCAACTTCGTCTTTAAACACGGGAGAAATTTGGCATTTCTTTGAAAAACAATTGAACTATCCAATAACCATGGTTGATCTCAACGATTTTTCACTTTCCTCTTTACAGAATTTTGATGTGTTAATTGTTCCGGAAGGTTGGTATAGCCATTTTTCAGAGGTCGAAACCTTGAATGAACTAAAGAAATGGATTTCTGCAGGCGGCAAATTAATTGCAATTGGAGAAGCTGTTTCCCACTTCACGTCTGAAAATGGCTTTGGATTAAAAGTGAAGGACGAAAAAGTGAAAGATGCTGAAACGGTTGATCGACATGAACATGCGCACATAAAATATAGCCAGCAGGAACGGGAAGAAATAAAAAACACGATTACTGGTGCAATCTTCAAATGCAAAATAGAAGCATCACATCCTTTAGCTTTCGGCTACTCCGATACTTATTTCACGCTGAAACTTAGCGCAAATGCATATGAATGGTTGGAAAAAGGATCTAATGTGGTGTATCTTCCTGAAAATCCTGAATTGATTGCCGGTTTTGCAGGTAACGAAGCGCTTAAGAAACAGCCGAAAACACTCGTTTTTGGGCAAGAAAACATGGGAAATGGCGCTATAATCTATATGGTGGACAATCCGCTTTTTAGAGGTTTCTGGGAAAATGGAAAATTGTTTTTTGTAAATGCTTTATTTTTAACGAATAACTAATTGTTTTAGGAATTTTTAACGTTGCTCGTGTAGAAAGAAAATCTACATTTGATTCCTATTCATCCCTAAAAAAAAACCATGAAATCTCTATCTTATCTTGTTGCAGCTATTATTTTCTTGTCGTCTTGTTCCCATATCTATTTCACGGAAGCACAAGCTGGTGGAGGCACGCTTTTATCCGAAGTTCCAAAGGAATTGCACGGAAAATGGAAAATCGACGAAAAAGAATCCGCAAAGGAAAGTATTACAGAATGGCTAACGATAGAAAAAGAAGGCTATCGCTATTTTAAAGTGGTGAAAGATTCCCTTCAAAAGGTGGATACTGTAAAAACAGAAACGACGCTTCTTTCGGACTCAACAAAACTTTATGCATCTGGAAAATTATACATTTTTAATTACCAAGATGAAAATCCAAATTGGGAAATTGTGGTTCTTGAAAAGCGCGCAAATGGCTCGATTTATTTCTATGAATCGCGGGATCCAAAATTTTTCATTCGCGATAAAAATTTAAACTTACTTGAGGCGAAATATACCATCGAAGAAGAAGAAATAATTGTAAAAACGCTTGATTCCCCGCTCGCGGAAAGTGCTAATTTTCAACATGCTATTTTCTCCGGACAATTGACAACTATAACACTTCAGCGATTGACCAGAAAAAAATACAGACTACACGTTTTAAAAAAGAACGGAAAAGTTGCTTTTTCTGGAAGGAAAAATGGAAATGGGAGAGGTTGAGTTGGGAGGCTGGGGTGAATAGATTGTAAAATAAAGATTTCAAACAACGAAAGGCAATTATTATTCACATGGGAATTAGACTATCTTTTTTTGCAGTTCCTCTACCCTTTCTTTTTTCCAATTTAATCATTGTTTTCAGGTAATTTAATAGATCAACTGTTAATTAAAAATTCATACAAGCAGCGAGTTTCAATCCTGTAATCCCATATTCACTCTTCGGTGATAGCCCACTTTCGTTTTTGAATGTTTGTCGCATCGCAAACTGCTTAAGCAACAGCAATTCCAAAGTGAGGGATTTTTTGTTTTTTAGTGCAAAGGAAATACCCTGTCCTATATTCAACTCTATGTTGTTCGTTGTTATTTCTGTATCCAATTGGGTAGGATATTCCCAGCTGAAATTGTCAATAAAAGTAGTATCACTCGTTTGGTATTGGGAGTTAAATTGGTATCTGCTAAATTTTAATTCTATGGGGAAATAAAACGCCGAATTCTTACTGGGGTTGTACATGTATTGATACCTCGTTCCAATGTTAAAATAACTATTGTTATCAATAACCAAAGCATATTCCGCGTTAATTCCTACTAAACTATTTTTATTCAGGTATTTACCCACGCCAAGCTTCAAGCAAATTGGAAGATCTGCACCCGAATTCATACCATTGATGTAAAAATCATCGGCAATAAAGTTGTGATTGATTTTGAAATAACCCGCATTTAAGCCTACATTAATTTCAAATCCAGAATCTTTTCTGTCTAATTGTACAAATTGTTTGTTTTTCGAAGTGAATTCCTTGTCGTATTCAAAGTATTTGTAATCTGTACTTTTAAGTGAATACATTTTCCCATCTCTCGCTTTAAAGGTAAGCACGCCGGTACTTCCGTCGTAATTCAGTATTTCACCTTTCATTTCCGAAGTATACTGCCTTGTTACGCCGCGTCCGTCTACATGCTCTCGATAAACTGCGACAACATCGAAGATTTCTACAAGCGTATTTTGGACTTTGGGAATGGAATCCTTTTGTGCGAATAAAAGGCCATTTAATAAAACAAACGTAAGAATAGTTGCAACTTTCTTCATGATTATAGAGATATAATTCAGACGATTGAGCATCGTTTCATGTGTTACTTAAATCAAGTACTAAAAAAAAACCGATTCCAAAATTTCAGGAAAAACCCAAACATCCTGAAATCGGTGGTAAGAAAATTAGTTTATTTATTCAGCAAATTTCTCGATTACGGCAGTTGTAACTCCGGTGTTGGAGAAACCACCATCGTGGAAAAGATTTTGCATCGTAACGTATCGTGTTAAATCTGAAAATAAGGTGATGCAATAATCTGCACAGGCTGCTGCATCCGCGTTTCCAAGTGGAGACATTTTTTCAGAGAAATTTATAAACTCGCTAAAACCTTTAACGCCACTTCCGGCAGTTGTCATGGTTGGAGACTGAGAAATGGTGTTCACGCGCACTTTTTTATCTACACCAAAATGGTAACCAAAACTGCGTGCGATGGATTCTAAATATGCTTTGTTATCGGCCATGTCGTTGTAATCCGGGAAAACACGTTGCGCTGCAATATACGTCAAAGCTACAATAGAGCCCCACTCGTTCATTGCGTCCAACTTCTTCGCAGATTGCATTACTTTATGGAAAGAAAGAGCGGAAACATCCAATCCTTTCATGGTATAATCGTAATTTTCGTCTGTGTAATGATTTCCTTTTCTAACATTCACCGACATACCGATAGAATGGAGTATAAAATCAATTTTTCCGCCTAAAATTTCCATGGACTGAGAAATTAAATTCTCTAGTTCTTCCACATTTGTTGCGTCTGCAGGAATAATCTTAGAACCTGTCTTTTCCGCCAATTGATTAATCTCCCCCATTCGCATTGCGATTGGAGCATTTGTCAAAACGAATTGTGCACCTTGTTCGTGCGCTTTTTCGGCAATGTGCCATGCAATTGACTGACTATTCAATGCGCCAAAAATAATTCCTCGTTTTCCTTTCAATAAATTATTTGCCATGATCTTTTTTTATTTAAGACAAAGATAATAGAATTCGGGAATTTCAATTTTTCCTGCACGGAATATAAAGTGTTGTATTCGAATTTTTTTGGTGCGAAAGGAAAATCACGACCCCTTCCCTACTATGTATTCCGCTTCTCGGTGGAAAACGCCTTGCTTTGTGGGTAAGACAAAATCAAAATGCCGAATTGTTTCAGTATTTTCGCACGGAATTTCAAATTATAAACTGTGAAACAATTTTTCCGAAGTCGGTGGTTCAAATTTCCATTTTACACTTTTCTTGTTGGTTTTGCGCTTATCGGACTTTTTTTAACTGCTTCCTATGTGGCGATTAAATTTCGTTTCACCAATGATTCCGGCAGTGTCGACTCGAATAACCGCTATTTTGACGAAATTAAAGATAAATACAACCAATCCTTTCAAAAAGATACGTCGGCGACCCTTTTCCAAGAGCATGAAGCGCTGCAGCGTATTTTGATTTTAAATAACCATTATCCTAAAAACGCAGAATATATTTTACACGCTTACCAGAAAAGCGCCAATGAAACGGAAGTTTTGCGCATGCTGGATGCGGTGGATTTGAATTTAAAGAAAGATAAATCCTACTGCCAAGCGGTGCGCAAATACAACTACTCAAAAAAATTCCAAAATCGAAATCACAAGCAGGAAAGCGTCTACGAATGGATGAATATCCTCGAATGGCAAACATTCAAAGAAGCAGTTGTGAAAGACAAACAGTTGATCGATTCGGTTGCTAATGAAACTGGCGTTGAAGCGCGGCTGATTGTTTCGTGTCTCGTTGGTGAACAAATTCGCCTGTTCAACTCCAATCGGGAAGCGTATAAAAAATGGATAGGTCCCTTGAAAGTATTATCGGTAGAATCGCAATTTTCTTTCGGCGTCACAGGAATCAAGGAACATACCGCACAAAAAATCGAGCAATTACTGAAAGATTCCGGGAGCGCATATTATTTGGGTAAAGAATATGAAAATCTGTTGGATTTCCGTACTTCCGATATTCAAAAAGAAAGAATTGACCGCTTAACTTCGTTCCGAAACCACTTTTACTCCTATATGTATGCTGCTGTTTTCTTGAAACAAGTTAAAAAACAGTGGGAAAAAGCTGGGTTTCCAATTGACAACCGTCCGGAAATTTTAGCAACCTTATTCAATGTTGGATTTCCACAATCGGAACCGAAAATCAACCCTAAAGTTGGCGGTTCAACGATAAAAATCAACGAAAAACCCTATTCTTTTGGAGCGATTGCCTACCAGTTTTATTATTCTGGTGAATTATTTGATATTTTCCCCTTTGAAACAGAAAAATTTGACTGGAATGAGAAACGATAGAAAATACTTTTTTACGCCCTTTTTGCTGTTTGTTGCATTAAGCTCTTGCTCACAAACGCCTGCGATAGATTCCATTCCGGAGCGAAATCCGAAGAAATTTGAATGGAAAAAATTGAGCGAAGGCATCGAATTGTGCGAAAATGATGCGCCAAAAATGTCGGAAATCAACGATTCAAAACTGACCATCCTGAAAATTGATCCCCGAAAGTTTGATTTCTTTCTGTTTACGGCAACGGAATTCCAAAATCAAACCTTCACTGCAGATAAATGGGCGGACACCTTTGATTTAAATATCGTTGTAAATGCTGGAATGTATGAATTAGCAAATGGATTAATCCACCGTGGTTACATGAAAAACTACAACCATTACAACAATGCCGTTTTCAATGCTGGTTACAACTCCATGATTGCGCTAAATCCAATGGATTCGTTACAGTCAGCCATCACCATTTTGGATCTGAAATGTTCGCCATGGGAAAAAGTAAAAAACAACTACAATTGCTACGCGCAAGGTATGCGAATGATCGATTGCAATGGAAATGCGCTCAGTTGGAACAAGAAAAATCAATCCTGCAGCATGCTCGTTGCCGCGATGGACGCGAAAGGGAATATTTACTATATTTTCAGTCGCTCGCCGTATACACACAATGAGATGATTGCGTTTATTCAATCGTTTCCGTTTAAATTAACGAGCGCCATCTACATCGAAGGAGGACCCGAAACCAGCTTATATATTAAAGTTGGCGATACGGTAATTGAAAAAATTGGCAGTTATGTTTCGCAAACGTATCCAAACGATGACAACAATCATTTTTGGAAATTGCCGAATGTAATTGGTATGCGCTTGAAAAAATAGGCGAACTAAAACCTTATTTTTCCGCTTCCGGCATGGTTTGAAAAATCCGATCCCAAACTCTGGAAGAAACGCCGTACGCTTTTTCTGGTTCTTTGTAATGGTGAATAATATGGTGATGCCACAATTTCTGCAATGGTTTCGGGGCGGAATACTTGTGAATGCTATAATGCACAAAGGAATAGATCAAATACCCTATTTCAAAACCTGGCAGAAAAAACCATGCGTAATTTCCGATTACCACATAAAATAGCAGAAAAAATACAGCCAAAAACAAGAATGCAGGAACAGGAGGCATAAACAAACGGTTCACATCATTTGGATTTTCGTGGTGGTATCCATGCAGCGCAAAATGAAATGCTTTGACAAATCTATTATTGCTTTCGTAATGAAAAAGATGCCTGTGCAAAATATATTCCGCCAAACTCCAACTCGCAAATCCTGCTATAAAAAATCCAACTAACGTTATTCCCGTTGCTGAAGTCCCAAGCAAGCCATAGCCATATATCAAGCACGAACTGCTGATCAGTAAGTGAAAAGTCACCATCATTTTAGGTCCGCTAATCGACAATATTTCCAATAACGGATTTTCGTACATTCTAGGTTGTTCTGCTTTTTTCATGTGCTTCATTTTAGCTTTAATATTGGATAAAACTAAAGCTATTACAACACGAAATGAACGCACTAAAACGTTTAAATGCCCTTTTTAAGTGAATAAACGGGTATCTTCAACCAAGTGTAGAAAACTTTCAATGAAAGATGAGATAGAGCTAAAAAGTGCTTTCTTTCAATTTTTGAAACTACTTATTGAGCCAAGAACCTAAAAATTTCCTTAAAATTGGAAGCAAAACGAATACCATTAATGGCACAAGAATCAGCGTTAAAATTAACGAACGCAAAGGAATGGGTAACTCCAATAATTGTTTGCCAATCAGCAATTGTAAAAGGGTAATACTCGGGTAAATTGCAATCCAGACCATCACTGCAAATTTCCATTTTGGTACTTGTTTCAAATTTTTTATTTTAAGGTTAATATTATATTTCTAGTGTCATGCCGTCATAGGCTAGGAAAACATTCGGAGGAAGCTCCTTTTCAATTTCTTGGTGTTTTCCAAATAAATGTGAAATATGTGTTAAATAAGCTGTTTCTGGCTTAATTTCCGAGATAAATGCCAGCGCTTCGTCCAAATTAAAATGCGAAATATGCTCCGAACGGTGCAAGGCATTCACGATAAGAATTTTGGTTCCTCTTACTTTTTGCTTTTCTGTTTCCGAAATAGTTTTGGCATCTGTGATATAGGTAAAATCCCCAATTCGATAGCCGAAAACAGGCATTTTATAGTGCATAACCTCAATTGGTAGCAGTGTTAAACCATTTGGCAATTCAAAAGCTTTGTTTTCAATTCGATTGATTTGAATACTTGGGATTCCAGGATATCGATCGTTTGAAAAAACATACTGAAATTCTCTTCGCAGAGCGATTTCAACTGCTTCGGTACAAAACACTTCCATGTCGCGCTGTTCTTTGTAATTAAACGCCCGAACATCGTCTAATCCTGCAAGGTGGTCTTTGTGTTCGTGTGTATAAATTACTGCTCGCAGCGATTTAACGCTGTGGTTTAGCATTTGTTGCCGGAAATCCGGACCTGTATCGATCACAAAATTTTCAGTTTGATCGGAAATCAGAATGGAGGATCGCAAGCGTTTATCCAATGCATCCGAAGAATGACAAACGGCGCAATCGCATGCTATCACTGGCACTCCCTGCGATGTTCCCGAACCAAGTATTGTGATTTTCACCAAATATTATATTTAAAACCTGTGTAATTTAATTGTTTGAGCGAAGAATTTGAATTAAAAAAATTATCCAACCAGCGATGAGTAAACCTCCGCCCAATGGCGTTACAGGTCCCAAAAACGGTAGGGAAACGCCTAGAATTTCTTGAATCGCAAGAAAATAGATGGAAACAGAAAACAAAATCGTTCCTACAAAAAGAAAGAAATAAATCCATTTTAACTGGAACGAAAACGTAGAAGCCTGTAAACCAATCGCTAACAATGCTAATCCGTGGTACATTTGGTAACGCGCACCAACTTCGAAGGAAGCTATCTTTTCTGCTGAAATAAGTCCTTTCAAGCCATGCGCCCCAAAAGCTCCGAGAATAATTGCGATTGTTATGAAAACAATTCCTGTTGCAACACTTTTTTTATCCATTTTCTGTTTTATTTAAATCTAATGTAAACTCCAATACTTCCTTCCAGCCATTCCATTTCCTATAATCCCCTATTGTCTCATTGTGCCAAATCATCTGGAAATCACCGCCATAATTTTTCACTTCTTCATATAAGCTGGCAATTATCAATTTTGATTCGGAAGGTGTTAACTTTAAATATTCCTGCAACGTGCCATCCATGTAAGCGAATGGGTGAATGGTAAGATCGGAAATGGAATTCTTGCGGAGATCGAACCAAGGAAAAGAACGCGCTGTTCCAGCTCTAAAGCCAACCTGATTGGCATATCCCATCGTATAATCGTGTTTTATTCCCATCGTTGAAATCGAATGGTAGGTTGCCGGTAGCTTCAATTTGAGGAAATGCTGTCTGGAATGCTCAACCGATTGGTTTAAGATAAATTCCAAACGTTCTTTTTCGTTGAGCAAAAAATATTCGTAGCTGTTGGATTTGTAACTTGGATGTATTCCAACGTTCGTTTTAAGTGACATTTTTCGAATTAATCGCTGGTGGCGCACATCTTTGAACGAAACATTTTTATCGAATTTCGCATAATCTCCGAGCAACCAAAACATGTTTACCGAAAATCCTCGATCCGCAATGGAAAGTATATAATCATAGGTATCATATGGATCTTTCGCCGTTCCTTGTAAAACCAATTTGCGTTCGTTCATTCGAAATCGGTCGCCACGTATCAAATCCTTTGCCGACGATAGAATTTTTCTAAGGCCATGCTTCAATTGGTAAGCGAATACATTATCAATATCAAATGTTGGTAGAATGGTAACTTTGTGTTCCTTATTTTGGAATTCCACAACTTGATTTACATGTAAAAAACGTAGAAAATCAATTGCCCATCGGTCGCACATTGCTTTTTGCAACCATCCAAAACGGCTCAAAACACTATTCTCAGCGGTAAATCTCCCATGTTCATCCTCCGCAGTTGTCATGTATTCTTCCATGCGGGAAATAATGTAAAAAATACTTGCTAGCGGATCTACTTTATCATTGAATGTTAAGCATTTTTCGCTGTGAAAAGTACCGCTGCCAATTCCATAAACCGTTATTTCTTCATCAAATAACAAAGATGCTGGTGGGAGCTGCAGAATTCCGTCAAAGTAACGTTCAGAATAATTCAACCGCGGAACTTTTGCGTTTTCAAATTCGTTAAAATCATTCGTTAAAGTATATTCCAATCCACGCACCTTGAACACAAAATCAAGCGTGTAAATTAAACGGGTAGAAATTTCTTCAACAAATAGTAGAATCATGCTTTTTTATAGGTCGTTCACTATTTTTTCGCAAATGAATACTGCAGCTTTGCCATCGCCATAAAGCGGCGGATACGACAAATCGTTTTTAGCTGTCAGATCTTCAAACGCTGTAATTATTCGTTTTTTGGAGGCGTCTGCTAGAATTGCATTGCCATTTTCTACAATTTCTACCCACTCGGTTTGCGGTCGAAGAATCACGCACGGTTTTCGAAAGAAATAGGCTTCTTTTTGCAGTCCACCGCTATCTGTAACCAGTATTCGTGCATGTTTTTCCAATGCG
>Ga0208426_1000151_pt1 | contig 11710 bp, 7 predicted proteins | sample DEB19_08_DNA_6_FD_184524 | JGI IMG/M metagenome (GOLD analysis project Ga0208426, IMG submission 184524) | Aqueous microbial communities from the Delaware River and Bay under freshwater to marine salinity gradient to study organic matter... | ecosystem: Environmental > Aquatic > Marine > Coastal ...
CCACCTTGAGCAGAAGTATACCAGTAAAGAGAATTTCCAACTCCTGCATTAGCTGTTAATGCGGAAGACACTGCACCTTGACAATAGGATAATGCTGCAGTTGTTACAGGAGCAGTTAGGTTGTAAAAAATTGGATTTAAAAAACTTGCACTCGTTCCAACAGTTGAATTAGCAGCTAAACGTGCGTCTGGAGTTGTTCCAAGAGTTGTGAAAATATTAACCCAATTTATTTGAGTATTAGTTGTAATTGTGTCATTTCCGTCAGCGCCAAAGAAAGTTGCATAAAAAGCTGGAGTCGCAGTCACACATTTTGCAGACAAACTCATGTTTGCTAGCGTGTTGTTTACAAATCTTAATGTATCGCCATTAACATTAGCTTCTGCAGATGCCCCTTCGACAGACAATCCTTTTTCCCATCCTGTTACCAATGAGTTTAGCACTGAACATGCTGTGTTTCTTCTTAAACGGAATGCTTTTTCAAATTTCTCACCTACTGGTAAGACAACTGTTCCATTTCCTTTTGGACCTACAGTAGTAATATTTGAGAAAACTGCAGCTGTTTTAGGTTGAGCAGTAGATCCTGCAGCATCATTATCTGATTCAAAAGAGTTAGAGTCTCCTGCAGCATCAGATACGTCTTTATCGCGAATAATTAAACCAAATTGTACTTTTCCTCTATATCCAAAATCCGTATCAAAGTCATCATCCAATCCTCTATATGCAATTAGGTGCTTACAATTTACTGTGCCACCAAACCACTCGTATGAATCGTCTCCAGAATGAGAAACTTGCACATAATTAACTGTTGTTCCAGAACCAACGGAACCGAAAGTGATACCATTGATTTCTTTATTTGGCTCCAATGGAATCCCTGCAAATTCAACCCGTACATAATTCAATGTTCCTGAATTGTCATTATCAAAATTCCCACCATGTTGCGTATCTGTCGTAGGAACAATTCCTTCAATGTTTGCTACTCCACCAGGTTGGTTGTTTTTAGCTAAGCCTAGAATAACTAATCCTCCCCAATCGCCTTCTTGACGAAGACCTGGACCGAAATTAGATGTGAATACGATTGGTTGAGAAACTGTACCAATTGCGTTAATTCTTGCACCTCTAGTAATAATTAATGTAGCTTGCGTAGCCAAATCGCCACGAATAATTGTTCCAGGCTGAATAGTAAGAATTGCATTGTTTTTAACGTATACTTTATTCTGCAATAAAATTACGCCACTCCAAGTTGTATTTGTTGTAATATCTATAGAAACAGTTGAGGTTGTTGCTGGATAAACAGTATTTTCAGCGTTGAAGTTAGACCATCCACTAGTCCAGTCCGTTGCTGCTGTTCCGTCAGTGATAGGAAACGCTCCTTTATAAGAAACATCATCCCAAAATGCTTGTTGAGCGTTGGCTGTTGAAAACAGGCCGAGTGCCGTTAAAATAAGGTAAATTTTTTTCATAATTTCTTTCTTTTTTGTTTCCACAAAGTAACGGCAGACTTAACTGTAATCAGTTATTAGACCTTTATGCTTAGTTTATCTTTACATTAATAGAAAGATACACTGTGTTAACATTGGGTTTGGAATTCGCTTAAACCAATATGTAGGAGTGTATTAAAAAAAAAAGACAAAAAAAAGGAGACTAAAAGCCTCCTCTCAGGACATGTTTTTTAATTAGTTTACTTTTTTTCAGCAGGCAGTGAAGGAGAAGCTTTCTTCTTCTCTATTCCAAAGTTATATTTTAAGGATACAGTAACTGTTTGGCCAAATGTAATTTCTTGCCAAATATTATCCGGTGCTGAAGTATATTTATTATCTGTATTCGGATCAGCAGAAACTACTGGATCTTTTAATTTCTTATTGTCAAATTTCTGGTTGCCATTTAAATCTTGAAAGAAAACTAAATCTTGAGCAAGTAGATCTTTAATGTTAAACTTCAGTTCAAAGCGATCATTAAACGTTTTAGCGAATTGTAAATCGATTACATTTCTTCCGTTTTCCCAAACACTTGGTTCTTGAACATTTCCAACAATGTATATGCGTTGCCCAACTAAATTGTAGCTTGCACTAATTGACCAATCTTTTGTTGGATGGCTATAATATGCTCCTGCATTAATAATGTATGGCGATTGGCCTTGCAGCGGTCGAGATTCTCCAGAACCAATTATTTTTGAAAGATCCACCTTTGAACGAATAAACGATACATTCGTGTAAAGGGTCATATTGTCCCAAAAAATATGCTCTTCTTTTTTGCTTACAAAACCAAGTTTAACGCGGTATTCTAATTCTGTTCCAATATTTGAAACACTTGGAACATTTGTATAATATAATTCCGGAGCACCAGATGTACCCGTTCTGTTGATTAATTCAATTGGATTTTTAAATTGCTTGTAAAATCCAGAAACACTGAATATCTGACCTTCACCAGGGAAGAATTCATAGCGTAAATCAAAGTTGTCAATAGTCGCTCGTTGTAAATTAGGGTTCCCGGAAAGGATATTATCCATTACGAAATTGTAGAAAGCAAATGGCGCTAATTCACGGAATTCAGGTCGAGAAACAGTTCTGTAGTAACTAGCTCTTAGGTTCATTTTTTTATTCAACGCGTAAACTAAATTCAAAGATGGTAATAGATCATTTACAGTTGAATCAATATTTCTTTGGAGGTTTGATCCAAATTCTATGTAGCTGAATTTTTGGTTGTAAGATTCAAATCGAACTCCTCCAATCAATCTAAGCTTCTTGGAAATAGTAGCATCTGCCATTATGAAACCTGCGTTTAAGAAAGATGATGCTTGATAGCTATCATCTACACTTGAAGCTTCGTCAAGTTTGAATCCTCCTTGACCATTGTCCAAAAGACCCATATTCTCCGGTGCAAATATTTGGTTTTCAGGCAATAATAGTAGTTGACTATTAAAAGTGCTTCCTTGCGGTTTGTACTGCGAAAAACCGAAGTTTCTAGAACTAAAATCACGCGCTCTGAACTGGTGCATACCACCAATTTTCAATTCTACTTTATTCGTGTCATTTTTCCCGAAAGGTATAGAGTAATCGTATTTCAAACTTCCAATGTTTTCTTTTGAGTTTGACCAAAACATATTTCCAGCTGCTGTTGGAATTGTTCCATTTGACTGGACTACTGCAACATAGCTTTCCGTAGTGTCAGATTCCAAAAAGCTGTACTTTCGGTATACCGATCTTCTTAAATTGGGAACATCTCTTTTTACAACACTGAATCCAGCATTCCAATTTAGTTTTCCTTTCTTTAATTCATGATTTCCAATCAATTGAGAACTCAATAAATTGTTTTGAGTGTACCAATAATTAGTGGATTTTTCCCATTGACGCGGATTATTGTCTAACTCACGCACACCTCTTCTGCTGTTTACTTTATCTTCAGAGTTTACCGAGTATAAATTCTTGAATTGAATTTTGTTTTTGGAATCGAATTTATAACTGAAGTTTAATAAACCGGTATTCAAAATGGTTTGCGTAAAGACGGAGTCATTTAATTCCATTTTAGTGATCACTCCAGCCGCTTGTTCTTCAAATTCTCTTCGGATCAAGGAGCTTGTGGTGAAGTTGTTTTGGTAGCTGTAAGCGAAAACAAAACCAAATTGATCGCCTTTGTTTATTTTGTAGCTTCTGCCCAAAGAATATTGAATACTTCCGCTAGGTAAAGCTTTAGAGTATGTTTTTCCCCAACCGAAATTCATTTTCTCTGCCAATGTCGCTTTCTCATTTTTATCAATTAATGCAAAATCAGAAGTAGCTGGTATACCACTTGGTATTTGTCTGGATTTAGAACCGAAACCCAGGAAATCTAAACTTCCTCTTTCAGATCGAGCGAAGTCTTTAAAAGTTGTAATGGTGTTGTAAGCACCGCTCAATTGGATGGATTGAAAATTCTTGTCTTTTGGTTCGATTGTGCTAATGTCAATAACTCCACCAGCGAATTCACCGGGCATTTCAGGTGTTGCAGTTTTGGTAATAATCAAATTATCTAACATGTTGGAAGGAAAAATGTCGAATGAAAATGCCTTGCGATCACTTTCAGAACTCGGAAGTGATGCCCCATTTATCAACGCAAAGTTGTAACGATCACTTAATCCTCTAATAACAACAAACTTATTGTCTTGAACACTCGCTCCACTAACTCTTTTTAAAACGTCACTTGCTTTACTGTCCACAGATTTTTTTATCATGTCTCCAGAAATGCCATCTATTACACTTGCATTGTTGCGTTGTAATTGTAACAAATTTGATACCGACTCTTTTTCAACTTTATGCACAACGTCAACCGCACCAATATCTTGAATTGCTGCACTTAGGACAACTTGCAAATCTGTCGCTTCATTTTCTTTAACAACTACATTTGGAATCAGTTTTGTTTTGTACGTGTCGTATTTAAAGGAAATTGTATAGATCCCAGCACTCAAACCACCAATTGTAAATTTTCCATAAGGATCGGTGAAGGCTCCTTTGGCTTGACCATCAAGTGTTATTTTTACACCTGGAATAGTTTCTTTAGTAATAGAGTCTGTTACATTTCCTTTGATAGATCCGCTTTGCGCAGAAAAATAAAGAGTGACCATGACAAAAGCACTGGTCAAAAAAGAATTAATTTTCATTCAATTTTCCTTAAAAATTTCTGGTGCAAAGGAACAATGAATGGTTAATTTGAAAGTGAAATAGAAGTTAATAGATTATTAATTAGCCGTAATACTAAGTTAACATTTAAGAAAGGTTGACATAACAACCAATTTGAGGTATTAATCAATTGTGAAGAACAAAACGATAGCCAATTCCTTTAACCGTTTTAATTGCATCGTCACCAATTTTTTCTCTCAATTTTCGAATATGTACATCGATTGTTCTGTCGCCAACTACGATTTCCGTTCCCCATACTTTTTCTAAAATCACATCCCGCTCAAAAACATGCTCGGGACGGGAAGCTAGCAAAGCCAGTAATTCAAATTCTTTTCGGGGAAGATGCAAAACAACCCCGTCTTTTTCTACAATATATTTATCGCGGTTGATTATTAAATTTTTACTCGGCTCAGATACTTTCGACAGCATTCCTTTTCTGCGCAGCAATGCATTTATTCGGCTAATTAAAACTTTTGGACGAACGGGCTTTGAAACATAATCATCTGCTCCAGCATCTAAGCCCGCTATTTGACTGTAATCTTCATTTCGGGCGGTAAGAAAACAAACAAGTGTTTTTTCGAAATCTGGTGTGTTTCTTATGGAATCGCAAACTTCCACACCATCCATTCCGGGCATCATTACATCCAAAAGAATTAAATCTGGATGTTCCTTTTTCATTAAAGATAAACCAGCTTCACCATTTTCTGCAGTAAAAACAAGATGCCCTTCTTTTTTAAGATTGTAACTTAAAAGCTCTCTTATATCTTCTTCGTCATCTATTATTAAAATCTTCACCATGTTTACCGTCTTAAACTATCTAGAAATTTCTAATTAATTGGATGTTATAAATGTACATAGAAAATTGGATTTTGGGAAAGCTATTGTTTTAATTTAATGGGTTAAAATATAGATTCGTTTTTTATAAAATATTCAAAATTAATCTATTTCGATTTTTGTTTTAAATTCACCATGTTTCAAGATTAGACACAAAAGATTCCGTTTCCATTTTTTTCATTTTTTTAACAATTAATATTCTGTTAAATTGTATGTGCAACGTATAAATTGTGCGTAACTTTGTCGCAGTAGTAGTAGGTTAGGTTGATTAGTGTACAAAAGCTCTGGACTCCCGTTCAGAGCTTTTGTTTTTTTGATTATTTATCTCATTCAATATTTTTCTATCTTTAGCTTATATTTTTTGAAATGAAAATAAAAATTCTTTTAGTCGAAGACGATACGAGTTTGGGCTTTATTATTTCGGATCAACTGAAAGCAGATGGTTACCATGTTACTTTATGCGCGGATGGATCGGAAGGTTTTAAACGGTTCAATGAGGAGAAATTTCACCTGTGCATTTTTGATGTAATGATGCCTAAAAAAGATGGTTTTTCGCTTGCGAGAGATGTCCGAAAATTAGATGCAGAAATCCCAATTCTTTTCTTGACGGCAAAATCAATGACAGAGGATAAAGTAGAAGGGTTTAAAGCTGGTGGCGATGATTATTTGACGAAACCATTTAGTAGTGAGGAACTTCAAGTTAGAATTGCAGCGCTTTTAAAACGGGTAAATATCGTTCAAGAGTCAACCGAAGAAACAATAATAAAACTTGGTGATTATCTATTTGACACGTTAAATTACACTTTGGCCCATCCTAATTTTAGAAAAACATTGACAAAGAAAGAGGCTCAAATTTTGAAGATTTTGTGCAAATTCATTAACCAAGTTGTAGCAAGAGATGTAGTTCTAAATGCAGTTTGGGGACAAGATGATTATTTTGTCGGGCGCAGTTTGGATGTCTTTATCACAAAATTGCGGAAGTATCTTAAAGAAGATCAGCGAATTCAAATTGCCAATATCCACGGAATTGGTTTTAAATTAGACATTCTACCATGACCTATCTTTTACATTTGGAAACTGCCACAAAAGTTTGTTCGGTTGCTTTATCGTGTAATGGCGAGCTGATTGCATTGCGTGAAGATGCATCCCAAGAATATTCGCACAGTGAAAAACTCACAATTTTCATTCAAGAAGTTGTGCAAGAAGCAGGAATTACCTTGCAGAATCTACATGGCGTTTCCGTTGCTTCAGGTCCTGGATCCTATACTGGTCTTCGTATCGGAGTTTCTACAGCCAAAGGTTTATGCTACGCGTTGGATATTCCATTAATTTCTGTCGACGCATTAGTGTCCATGGCAAAAATCGCTCAGAAAAAATATCCGGAGCAAACATTGTGTCCGCTGATTGACGCAAGAAGAATGGAAGTATATTCCGGGATTTATTCCAGTGATCTGACTTTGCTAAAACCAATTTCCGCAGATATTATGGATGAAAATTCGTACGCTGAGTTTGAGCCATTTATTTATTTTGGCGATGGTGCTGAAAAATTAAATTTGATCTGGGAAAATCGCAAGTGTTTATTCGATGTTTCCATTCAAGCTACTGCAACAGGTCAAATAGAAATAGCGTATGAAAAATATTTATCGAAGGAATTAGAAAATGTAGCCTATTTCGAACCTTTTTATTTGAAGGATTTCGTCAGCACGCAAAAAAAGTAGTTTTTTAATTTTTGCCCTTTTTGTTTTGAGTAAAATCATGCTTGAACGTAATGTTAAGCACAAAATTTGTCGCTTTATTTGTTTGGTAATCCCGCAACATTAAACCAATATCCATTGTGTTTTTCTTGTTTAAATTGAATTCCGTTCCTAGCGTATACCGAATTTCGTTCACCATTCCTTCGGTAACGAAATCATCGTCCAATAGGTAGTGAAATTGATTTTTTCTGTACAACGATTCAAAACTAAAATAGGGTTTTACCAGCTTACTTTTAATTTTTGCTTTCACGGTAATTCGATTGCGCCAATACCATTGATCGCGTTTAAATTTAAATTCTTCAAATTGGATTCTCGACAGGTAAACCAATCTAAAATAAGAGTCCATTTTTTTAAACTTGGAGGAGTTTAAGCGCAAACCAAGCGAGAACCGATTAGCAAATGTAGTTCTCTTTCCATCCAACATAAAGTTTGAATTTTTCCATACGCTATTTCGATATGCTGCATTAATTTCAATCGATTTATTGATCCTATAGCTTGGTTCAATTTTAAATAGTAATTTATCGAAACTAGTTGCACTCAAGTTCCATCGGGATTGAAGTCCAAACAATACGGATAGTTTTTTTGTGCAATCCAATTCTCCTTCAATTGCTGTCCTATTGAATACTTGTGACGATTGCGAAAAAGAAACGAAATGCTGAAAAACGATAATCAGCAGTATTACATAAATTTTCATTAATGGCTGATGGTTAATTGACCTATTTCTGTAATTGTGCCATTTTTAGAAATTTCAACGGACAAATAAACTGGCGTCTTTTCTCCGGTTACCGGGTTTTGAGTTAACGCATAAACTTTGTACGTGCCAACTTGAAGTCCTTCAAACGTGAAAATGCCATTTGCTCCAGTACGAACAGTTTCGTTAAAGCTAGTTCCGTCACCATAAATTAAGAAAACACGCTCGTCTGCAATTGCTGTTTCTGTGCCAGTTACATCCGGTTTCCCTTGATTGGAAATATCTACATTAAAGTTCGTCGTACCATTATCCGCATCTGTAATTGCGCTGTGCGATGTACTTGTAAGGGAGATAATATCCTGGTTTAAACTCATGGTATATTCTCCTTGTAACGCAAGTGAAATTGCTTCTGCCGTTTTATTGGCAATTTCCGTGTTGGAATCACTATAATTAAAATCAACGGATATTCCCGTTCTTCCCTGTAAAAATGGATTTCCATTGCTTACCCAGTTTTGATTTTTATACCATACATAATATAGATTTCCTCCAATTGGACTATTGAAAAGCCAATAATCGCCATGTTCAATACCGCTACCACTTTTGATTGTGATTTCAATAATTTCCGATTGACCACTCGAGAAGTTTACACCAACAAGAGTTCCTCGAATTGCAGATGTTCCGCCGGGTCCTTCTACTTTTTTACATTGGTTAAATAATGCAACAATTGCGATACCAAAGAGTGCCTTTTTTAAAATTGATTTCATCTTAGTATTATTTTAATGGTTTGATAAATTCCTTCGGGTTGATTAATAGTAAGTAAATAATATCCTTTTGAAAGGGAACTAAAATCTAAATTCTCTTCTTTCAACTGTTCAAATTTTTGTTCGTACTGCAAAATCCCTTCAACCGTATATAATTTGAGCGTTACATTTTCTAGCTGCATTGCTGCTTGGACAGATACTTTTCCATCACTCGGATTCGGAAAAACGATGGTAGTTGTTTTTTGGTTTTCCTCTAAGTTTAGATTGTCGCATGTTCCGAACATGTTTTGATCCATCCAAATTAAACGACTTTGCATCCAACTTTTCAGGTAATCAATTTCTTCCTGGTAGGTATTTCCAATAAAATTATTTGGCCAAACATAGGTTCCTAAAATAGGCCATTTAGCATAGTTTCTACTTGCAGGAACAGTTAAAACTGTAGCTAAACTATCGATGTAATTGGTTAGAACGGCATCGCTCAGAATAGTTTCACGCAGTGTTAACCACCGGCATTTAACGGCATTTGCATAACTTGGATCTTCCAAAAGCCGATTCCACCAGAAAGGATTGTCCAAACCACCGCCGCAAATAGTGTTGAAATTGATTTCCCAGCCTGTTGTTTGTCCCCCTTGACAATAATCGGCGTTTCCCCATCCCAAGTTGAAATCCCACAATGGACCAGCAACTAATTTCCCTCCTTCACTCAAGCGGTTTTTATGCAAAAAAGTTGAGATTCTATAACCATCTACATTTTTGGAAATTTCATTTACCAGCATAAAATCGATAAAAGATTGCTCGTCGATATAAGCTTTGTAACCTGATACAGGATTGGCGAAATTTGGACTGGCTAAAACAGTTTCCCAATCCGTTATAAAATCTTCAATGTATTGTATTTGTGCCGGTTGCATTTCTGTGATTTCTGGATCGTGCATTTGGTAAGAAATCGTACTATTTCCTGGGTTAGCGCTTGCAAAAGGAGAATCCCAAGCGATTATTCCACCGGCTGTTGTTTTGTCAATTTTCACGATATAGCCGCCTGTCAATTCATTATCCGTAAGATCGTTTGGCAATAATTCATCCACATTTACTCTGCCGGGATTTTGTTTGATTCGTTCCATAAATACATAAACTCCGATGTATTCTCCATTGAGCACTACTTCACATAATTTTGTTCTTGGAGCGTAATGTCCTAATTGCGTCCCAATTTGATAAGTTAAAACATTTCTTATCAATGATTTATCCGTGTAAGGTGCATACAAAATCCAATCGTTATCCGCTGGCCAATCAAATATGGACGCATTGTAATTGAAAGAAGGGTTCGGTCCGCGCGTTTCTAAACCATAGGATTTCATTGGAAAAGAATTCGAAGAGGAACCACGATTTTCTATTGCGATTTGGCCGTAAAACGCATTAAAAGAATCGGTTACATTATTTGTGATTCCAGCTCCATTGTCAATTATACCCATTGTGCCATCGACTTTTGGTTCGTCTGGAATTGCTACTCCTTCTGTATTTAGAATTACAATGGGTAAATTCGATGTAATAAATTCAAAAGGTGGAACAAACCAAGATGGCGTTGCACCATAAGTAACAGCGGAATTAGAAATCCCAACACTAAAAAATGCTCTTGACGTAAAGTCAGATGAAGTTGTGTTTAAATTATGTGTTTCGATACAAAGGAAGTTTGTTCCATTTAGTAAGATTCCAGAAAATTGGCTTTGTGAAAATTCAAATTGCTCTGGATAATTTCCTTGGTAAAGCGCCGCTTCATTTGATGAGGATGCTGTTTGGTTATAGGTTGGTTGCCCAGCAGAAACAATACCATTTCGTGCAATTTCAATACCATTTAAATAAGCAACGAATCCATCGTCATAATCCATGTTTAATATAGCTCTGGTTATTAGCGAAACATCCAAAATCGTAAAGGCTATTCGATGGTAAACAGAAATTGAATTGGATGGAAGTGCAGTATTATCGTCGCCATCTCCAAATCCAAATCCTCCTTGTCCGGAGCTCCAAGCAGCTGCATTAAAGGATGGTTGTATCCAGTTTTGTGATGTGCTGGCATTTGGAACACTATATTTCCAAACGCTATTATCGTAGACAACTGTTTCCCAATGATCTGTTTGACCATTTACATTGAACGTAAATAGCAAAACGAAATAAAAACTGGTTGCGAGTAGAATCGCCTTCTTGAGCATTTCTTGTTAATTAATTTACTATTAAAAACGAGTTTAAATGTAGTGAAATAAATGAGTTTGTTAGTTGAACTTGGAAAACTATTTGTGTTGTAGAGTCATTTTACCAATTAGTAAAAAGGGCTTTTTTGAAAAATTAGGATATTTTTAGTAATTAAGGGTTAGAAATAATTCATTTTACAAGAGAAAATAAGAAAAGAAGTTCAGAACAATGTACTTTTATAAAGTGTTAATTCACTAAAGCGTTTATTTTGAATTTAAAAAAAGCAATAAAAGATATAGATCGTCCATTTTTGATTGCGGGACCATGCAGTGCAGAAACGGAGGAGCAAGTAAACGAAGTGGTGCAGCAAATTGCAAAACATACTTCTACAAACTTGTTGAGGGCTGGAATTTGGAAACCACGGACGCGGCCAAATTCATTTGAAGGGGTAGGACAAGAAGCTTTACCTTGGTTTGTTGCCGCCGGAAAATCAGCAGGTTTGCCAACATCGGTTGAAATAGCAAATCGTCAGCATGTGGAAGCTGCGCTTAAAGCTGGAGTGGATGTACTTTGGATTGGCGCACGAACAACAGTGAATCCATTTGCTGTGCAAGAAATTGCAGATGTTTTAAAAGGTGTTTCTATTCCCGTAATGGTGAAAAATCCTGTTAATCCCGATTTGGAATTGTGGCTTGGTGCATTTGAACGTTTGGAGCAAGCTGGTTTGACAGATTTAGTGGCAATTCACAGAGGTTTTTCCTTTTATAAGCACCCAAAGTACCGCAATGTGCCAAGCTGGGAAATTCCAATTGCCTTGAAAGAAAGGTTGCCACATAT
>Ga0208426_1000155_pt1 | contig 11605 bp, 17 predicted proteins | sample DEB19_08_DNA_6_FD_184524 | JGI IMG/M metagenome (GOLD analysis project Ga0208426, IMG submission 184524) | Aqueous microbial communities from the Delaware River and Bay under freshwater to marine salinity gradient to study organic matter... | ecosystem: Environmental > Aquatic > Marine > Coastal...
TGGGTGTTTCACTGAGCTTCTTGTCGAGGTAGCCGACCGAGTTGATGCTGAAGCTGCCGACCGGGACCCAGGTGTGTGGCATCTGACCCGGCTTGAACTGAGTGCGCGCCATGTCACCGGGCGCCCAGCCTTTGGGGTGCTTGACGCCCTTGTTGGCGGGCACGTTGTCCTTCTTGAGCTGGTGCGCGCGGCCGCCGTGCGCTGGATCCTGCATCGCTTGGCGTGCGCGCTCGGCCACACAGTCGCGGTTCTTCTTCAAGCCCAGCTTGGCGGCTTGCTGATGCACAGTGCCGACAGGGCGGCCCAGCGCTGTGGCGATGTCCTGGCTGAGACTGTCGGCGTAGTTGCGCCGCAGCAGTTCGAGCTCTGCCTCGGTCCAGAAACGTCGAATACTCACGCTTCCACCGCCTTGTGCGCCACAACAGCCATTGAGGCGAGCAATTCGTCGGCCTTGGTGCGCTCGTCGGCGGTCATCTCGCGCCAGCCGTGCGAGCTCTCGCGGATCATTGACACGCGCATGGTGGGTGCGTAGTCGATCTCGACCAGGTGCGCGCAGATCGGTGGCGCGGTGATCAGATCCACGGTCACGCCATCAGTGCGGGCGACGCCGGTGCGGCCGTCCCACCACAGGCGGGGGATGATGTCAGTCGGGCGATTGGGCATTGCTGTCTCCTTGGTGGGTGGTGCCCCGCTTCCCCGGCATTCCCCCAAATGCTTGCCAGCTCGCGGGGTTTGTGCGTGGCCGTCCAGGTCAAAGCGTGCGGGCTGGGCGGCTTGGCATGCCGAGGCTGTTTGCCTCATGCGGGGCGGGATGAGACTCGGATTGCGAGCTCCCGCTTGTTCAGGTGGGGGCGCTGCGTTCCGTGGCGGTGTCATTGACGCCTGACGTTTGCAAGCCGCGCGGTACTCGCGCCCCCGTTGAAACTCAGGCCAGGTCGTCGGCCGTCGCGCCGCTGGTGACGTCGTCGAAGTCGTCCTCGCGGGCCACGCCGCCGCCGGTGAAGCTGTCGCCGTCGCGGAAGAACTGGACGCCCATCAGCGTGGCGTTCACGCGCTTGCCATAGTTGTTGTCCTGCGCCCAGAGCTCCAGGCTGCAGTTGACATAGCAGCCCGCGTAGGGCTTGCCGTCGGCGGCCACCAGGGGCGTCTTGTCGGCGTCGACCACCAGGGGACGCAGCGGGTTGCGGGCGCTGATGAACAGGTTGCCGGGGAAGCCGTCGTAGCTGGCCTTCAGGTCGCCGTCGTGCAGGCAGGTCTTGTCGGCCTTCTTGATCTGCACCAGCAGGCCGCCAGCCTTGGCGCCCCACTTCTCTTCGGCCGTGGCCTTGATGGCGGCGTTGATGGCGTCGACCTGGGGGTCGGCCGGGTCGAGCAGCAGCACAGCACTGAAGGCGGGCTTGCCTTCACCGTTGACGGTCTTGGCCTCGAACAGCGAGGGGAAGGCGAGGCGAACGTTGGAGAGTTTGATTTTCATGATGGGCTTTCTGCAGTTACAGGAGGTCGCAGGCGTCTGCGGGGGTGGTGGCGGTCACGTCGTCGAAGTCCTCGGCCACCGCGGACATGACCAGCGCGGGACGTTTGTCGGATTCAGGGGCGACCGAGGGCTTGCCGTCGGCCTGGGTGATCAGGGCCTGCAACTTGGGCCACTGGCGGGGGCCGATCACCTCGGCCTTGGCCAGCTTCTCGGCGGTGGTGGGCGAGATCACCGAGTAGTCGTACATCTGGTCGTGCTTGACGCGCATGGCCTTCAGCGCTTCCTCGGCTTGCTCCTTGCTCGACCACGCCCGGTTGCCGCGCTTGCCCTGCACCAGCTTCCAGCCGGGGATGCCGACGCCGGCCAGCAGCTTGGACTCGGTCTCGGCGCGCACGGCCTTCACCCAGCCCTCGATCAAGTCGGCCTTGCTCATGGCCTCGGCCAGCAGATCCGCGTTGGCCGTGGCGGGCTTGACGTTCTCGAACATCTCCATCACCTCGGCGCGCAGCGCAGGGCATGTGGCCTTTGCCTTGCAGAACTTGCAGCCCTTGGCGGTGGGGTTCAGCATCGCGTCGGGCTGGGCGGTCAGTGCGGCGGCATCGGCCACTTCGCCCCCAAAGGCCAGCAGCTCGTCAACGGTCTGCACCCACTCGCTGACAGCGCCCAGGCGCGGCTGGTGGATCACCATGCGCACGGTGTCGAAGTCTTGCGCCAGGCTGAACTCGTTGTAGGCGGCCAGCGCGTAGATCTGCAGCTGGGGATTCTCGTCAGCCTCGACGGCCACGCCGCGCCCGTACTTCAGGTCGACGATGATCAGCTCGCGCTCAGCCAGCAGCACCACGTCACTGGTGCCGTGGGCGCCGGGCTCGCCAGTGATGGACTCAATGCTCAGGCGCTGTTCGACCATCAGCGTGGCGTTGGTGGCGGCCTGGACGCCGCGCACGTAGTCGAGGTAGTCCTGGACGGCCAGGGCCATCTCGGCATTCACCTCGTAGCGGCTGGTGATGACCATCGGCGGCTGGGCGAAGTCTTCCCACATGCACTGCGATCGGTCGTCACCATCGAACTTGGCGAAGACGATGCCGTAGCCTTTGTAGTGGGCGGCGTCATTGCCGGCTTCGAGCGCGGTGGACGCGAGCAGGTGGGCAGCCGTGCCCTCGTCGGCGAAGCTGCTGGACGTGTCCGGCAGGCCATCGCACAGGGCCACCGAGCCGGGGCAGCGCATCCAGCGCTCGGCGCTGGACGGTGAAAGTTTTGCGTGAGCGCTCATTGTTTGCTCTCGATGAGTTGGTGGAAGGTGTTGACCAACATGCGGCGGGTCTCGTCGCGCTTGGCCGGCGGCGTGGCGTTCCAGCTGGTCTTGAGTTGCGCCAGCACCGACGCCTCGGGCTGGCGCGGGTCGCGTGGATCGGCGAGGTAGTGCGCTCGCGCGACCCGCGCCAGCAAGCGTGCGGTGCGTGCGTTCATGTCAGCCCAGCGCAGCCAGGAAGTCGGCGAACTGCTCGGGCTTCAGCTCGGTGCCGCGCTTGGCGTTGAACATGCCCAGCGTCTTGACAACGCGGTCGCGGTCGGCCTTTGCCGCCTCGGTGATGGCCTTGGCCACCTGGTCATAGGTCACCGGCTCAGTTGCAGAGCTGGCAGTTGCATCGGCCGCCGTGGAGCTCTGGGGTTCCGGCTGCTTTGTGCTTTGCTTTTGCGCATCGGGTGCCGTCTCCGCCGTTGCAGTAGGCGAAGAAGGGGCAGGGTCCTTGTCGCTCGGGGCAGACTTTCCCTTGGGCGCGGCGGCTTCCTTCTTGATCTCGGCGCCGCGGGCCTCGGCGATTTGCACCAACTCTGCCGTGGTGGGCTCTTGGGGGACGGCGGTCAGCAGGGCCATGATGGCGTTGAGCTGGCCGGGGTTGTGAATGGTCAAAGTCATGGGGAACATGGGGCGGGTCCTTACGTGGTGGGGGTTAAGCGGCGAGGGCAGGCGGCGCGATCAAGCTCACGAACTCATCCAGCCACTCGACCGTGATCTGGCTGATCTGACTGGTTTTGGGCGTGTCGCCCTTGCGAAGGCCAAGGAACCAGCGCTCAGCCGGGCGCGATGCGTCGGGTTTTAGGCCATTGCCGAGCGCGTCGTATTGACCGCCGCGAACGTGAGCGATGGTGCCGACAAGACAAGCGCATTCGCCTTCGTAGGTTGATCCATCAACACGACCAGCGACAAGAGCAGCGCGCAGGCCCGCGATTTCGCCCTGGGCGCGCAGAAGGATGTCGAAGAAGTCGTTTTTCTGTTCGCTCAGGTCGGCATCGCGCAGGTCGGCACCGCGCAGGTCGGCACCGATCAGGACGGCATCGCTCAGGACGGCATCGCTCAGGTCGGCATCGCTCAGGTCGGCACCGCGCAGGTCGGCACCGCGCAGGTCGGCATCGCGCAGGACGGCACCGCGCAGGACGGCACCGCGCAGGACGGCACCGCTCAGGTCGGCATCGCGCAGGTCGGCACCGCGCAGGTCGGCATCGCGCAGGACGGCACCGCGCAGGTCGGCACCGCTCAGGTCGGCATCGCGCAGGTCGGCGGGAATCTCGCACTCAAACAGCACGCGGGACGAATCCCAGCGGCTGACGATTTTTTGAATGCGGGGGGTTGGGGTCTGCATGGTCTGTCTCCGGTGGTGGGGGTTGGTTGCGGGTCAGGCCAGGTCGTCGGCGGTCTGGTCGAACTTGGCGAGGCGGATGAGGTCGTTGCGCAGCACGGCCGGGTCGTCGATGTCGAACTCGCACAGCAGATCCAGCAGGGCAATGCCGTTGACGCGCTCGTCCAGCGCGGCGGCCTTGTCGATCACTGCCAGCAGGGCCTCGGCCTTGGTGATGCCGTTTTCGTCGAGCGCGTCCAGCAGGGGTTGTGCAGCGACCTCCTCGTCGACCAGCACCTCAAAGCGGCGCACCAGTTCGGCTTCGAGTTCGGTGCCAGTGATCGGGTCGAGCTGGTTGTGCGCGTGGCGCAGGAGCTCGTCGTCGGTAAGGGTTTGCAGTTGCATGGCTCAGGCCTTGGTCGTGGCTGAGACTGCGCGCAGCGCGGCAACTTTGGCGTCGAACGCATCAAAGGCGTCGGCCTCGTGTTCGGCGCTGCGCTCGTCGTTCAGCGTGTCGCGCACGTTTTCGCGGTAGCTGTCGATGCTGTTAGCCAAGCCGCCGTAGGCGCCGGCTTGGTCGAAGGCTTCGGAGGCGGATGACGCTGCGAACTGAATTGCTTGCTGCTTGGTAAACATCTCGATCTCCGTGTGTTGGGGAAGAACTGAGTGCAACGATAGCGTTACGCTACAAGTAAGTCAAGCGCTGCGCTACTTTATTTTCAAGCAGGCAAGAAAAAGCCCGCTCAAGGCGGGCTGGTGTGGGGTGCCGGGGTGTTCAGCGGCAGTTGGTGAACACCGAGCTGCCGATGGCGGTGCTCGTGCAGTTGACTGGCGCGGCGGTCGGGAACGGCATAGCCGGCATTTGATAGCGGAACGCTAACGCGGTCGATACGCGAAGCGCTTTCGTTTTAGGTAGCGTAGCGCTATAGTTCAATCCCATGGATCTCTCCAATTACCTTGCCGCTGACCGTGGACGCTGCACAAGGCTTGCTGCGGCGATCCAAGTCTCCAGCGCGTTTGTTTCCCAAATGGCCAGCGGCGCGAGGGTGATACCCCCAGACCGATGCCCTGCGATTGAGGCCGCCACCGAGGGCCAAGTGCCCTGCGAAGAGTCGCGGCCTGATGTCCGATGGTTCAGGGTCGCCGATTCCGAGTGGACTTGGCACACCGGGGGTAGGCCCCTCATCGACGCTACAGAACAGGCAGCACCATGAGCCTCGAACGCAAAGACATTCGGGCCAAGCTCGACCCCGACGCGCACGCAGCCCTGCAGGTGCTGTGCGAAGTCGACCAGCTCGACATTGGCGAATTTATCGAGCGCGAACTGGTGCGGGTGATCTATGAGCGTGTCCATGCCGCTACTGTGATTGCAGAGCGCACGGCGCGCCTGGGAATAACCGGGAATCGCCGGGAATCCGAGGGAACACCTGGGAAAAGCCGGTCGTGATGGCCCAGCCCACCCAACCCCTGCGCCCTTTCGACGGCGCGGACAACATCCCCCAAGCCCTCAAGGCCAATGCCCGCTGGGCACCCTGGCGCGCCGTCTGGTCTGAGAGGCGCCAGAAGTGGGACAAGATCCCCCGCCAGCCCAACGGCTACGGCCTGAGCACCGCCAAGCCTGATCGCTGGCTGACCTTCGACGCGGCGCTGGCGGCATATCGTGCCCGGCCTGATGACTTCGCCGGCCTGGGCTACGTGATGACCGGGCCGCACGGCCTGGTGGGCGTGGATCTGGACCACTGCGTCGACGGCAACACCGTCGCGCCCTGGGCGCTGGAGATCGTCCAGGCCATGGGCACCTACACCGAGCTCAGCCCATCAGGCACCGGCTTGCGCTGCTTCGCCCGTGGCGAGGTGGACGCCGACTGGACGAACCACGAGCAGGGCATTGAGGTCTATGCCGGCCATGAGCCGCGATTCCTGACCGTGACCGGCCAGCGGCTGCGCATGTCGGGCCTGGACGTGGTGGCACCGCCTGAGGGGCTGCTGGCGTCCCTGGCGCAGCGCTATGCCCGCGCCAAGACGACGGCGACCGTCATCAGCCTGAGCATCCCGGATCTGATTGACGATCTGCTGCTGCCCGACGTGGCCGCGCTGGACATCCCGTACCAAGCCAAGGACTTCCTGATCGAGGGCACCAGCCGCGGCGACCGCAGCCGTGAGCTGTTCAGCGCGGCCGTGGCGCTCTACGGTGCGGGCCTGGACGATGCCGAGGTGCTGAGCGTGCTGGCGGCCAGCCCGCATGCCTATGGCGTGGCCCTGGACCACCGGCGCCAGGACAACGACCGCGCGCTGATGTACCTGTGGGTGGAGCACGCGCAGAAGGCCAAGGGCCGTGCCGGCAGCAAGGTGGCCACCGTGGATGACTTTGATGACGTGAGCGAGCCGGGCGAGACCAAGAGCCTGGCGGCCAAGGACGTGGGGCCGGCCAAGCCGATGCGCTTTGCGCTGCAGCAGGCGGCCGAGTTCGTGATGCGCAAGCCAGTCAGCTGGCTGATCAAGGGCGTGCTGCCCAAGGGTGACGTCGGCGCGGTGTTCGGCGAGTCAGGCGCCGGCAAGAGCTTTTTCGCCTTGGATCTGGTGATGGCCGTGGCCACCGGCGCAGCCTGGAAGGGCCACGAGGTGCGCCAGCAGGGCGCGGTGGCCTACATCTGCGCCGAGGGCGCTGGCGGCTTCACCCGACGCATCCAGGCCTACGCCGAGCACCACGGGGTCGACCTGGCGGCCGCACCGCTGTTCGTGCTGGGCGACGCACCGAACTTCATCGAGAAAGTGGACGTGATCGACCTGAAGGCCGCGCTGAAGGTGCTGCCGCCCCTGCAGGTGATCGTCGTTGACACCCTGGCCCAGGTGACACCCGGCGCCAACGAGAACAGCGGCGAGGACATGGGCCGGGCGCTGGCGCACTGTCGAGGTCTGGCTCGAGCCACCGGCGCGCTGGTGCTGCTGGTGGCCCACGCCGGTAAGGACGCCGCCCGCGGCCTGCGCGGCTGGTCAGGCATCAAGGGCGCGTTGGACGTGGAGATCCAGGTCGAGCGCAGCGATAAGTACCGCAGCGCCACCATCACCAAGATGAAGGACGGCGAGGGCGAGGGCGAGGAGTTTGCATTCAGCCTGGTGACCGTGGCCTTGGGGCAAGACGAGGATGGTGACGAGATCACCAGCTGCGTGCTGCAGCACGGCGCCAGCGTCCCGCATGCCCAGCGGCGGGCCGAGCCCAAGGGCGTGTGGCAGCAGGCCGTCATGCGGGTGGCCGTTGGCCTGACGGACCTACCGGGGGTGGTGACCTCGTCGCAGTTGATCGACGCCGCGGTGAACGAAATGCCGAGGGACGAAACCAAGAAAGACGACCGCCGGCGCGACAACATCGTCCGCGCGGTTCAAGCCTTGGTTACTGCGAATCGGTTGTCGGTGGCTGGCGGCACGGTGAACGTGCTTTGAATTGCGGATTAAACATGCAAAACATTACGCCCACAACCCCACATCAACCCCACAAGTGGCCCACAGTGGTTTGCCCCAAACCCCACAAACCCCACACCCCTGTTTACAGGGGTGGGGAGTGTGGGGCGGATTTTGGTGGGGGCGAGGGCTATCTGCAAATTCTTGCGGGCTCATTGAATGCGCAAAGTTTTACAGGGAAGGTGCTGCCATGACCGACACCGAACTCGACGCCGCCCTGCTGGGGTGGCACCGCGACCCGGCCGCGCAGCAGGGCCTGGATGCTCACATCCGCCGCTTGGGTGAGCCACACCGGTCGATCATCTTTGCCGAGGCGCGAGGCCTGGGTGCAGGTGCTGCGGTGTTCCGGTCAGGCCGAGCGCCCAATCCTGCCGCTGTGGCCGTGGCCCGTGCTGTGCTGATCCAGCGCCTGGAGCGGCCGCTGGTGGGCCTGTCGGAGACCGGGCAGAGGGTGGGGGAGACCCACCACCGCGCGAAGCTCACAGAGGCCGACATCGAGCAGATATTGGCGCTGCACGCTGCGGGCCTGGGCTATCGGCGAATTGCGGCGAAGCTGGACGACATTGCCGGGGGCATCAGTCGGGGCACAGTGCGCGATGTGATCAAGCTGCGCAGGCGGTGCGTGACGGCAGTGCGGTTCAGGAGGGGCTAGTTTCTACGTAAAAGAATTGCCCGTTGTCCGCAGATTTTTGCACGGTGTGCATAGGTTGCTGCCGGCTGCGCATCCTTTGGGCATGTCCAGCTATGACCGACCCGCCATCGTCACCGAGATCTGTCAGCGCCTGTCGCAGGGTGAGCCCCTGGCACAGATTTGTCGCGATCTGCATATGCCCGGCGTCACGACGGTCTGGGAGTGGTCTCGTGATGACAAAAGCGTGGCCGAAAGCATCGCGCAGGCGCGCGTTGTCGGCTTCGATGTCATCGCTGACGACTGCCTGGCCATCGCCGACGACACCAGCCAGGACACCATGCACACCGAGCAGGGTGAGCGGGCCAACACCGAGTGGATCGCCCGCAGCAAGTTGCGCATCGAGACCCGGCTGAAGCTCCTGGCCAAGTGGGACCCGAAGCGGTATGGCGACCTGCAGAAGGTCGAGCACAGCGGCTCTGTGGACGTGGCCGCCACCCTCCTGGCAGCACGCAAGCGCAGTGGCATCAACAGCGCTTGACCAGGCCCTGGCCGAGGATCTGGGCCGGTTCTATGCCGACCCATTGGGGTTCGTTTTGTATTGTTTCCCCTGGGACAGCGACCCCAGTCTGCAGATCGTCAAGCTGCCCGAGCCCTGGTCGCTGGCCTATGGCTGCGAGTATGGGCCGGACGTCTGGGCCTGCGAGCTGCTGGAGGACATCGGCCGCCAGGTGAAAGAGCGCGGCTTCGACGGCGTCACGCCCACCGCACCGATCCAGTTCGCAGTCAGCTCAGGCCACGGCATCGGCAAGAGCGCGATGGCCGCCTGGCTGACGCTGTGGATCATGTCCACCCGGCCGCACAGCAAGGGCGTGGTGACGGCGAACACCGGCGAGCAGCTGGCCAGCAAGACCTGGGCGGGTGTGGCGGCCTGGCTGTCGCGCGCCGTCAACCGGCACTGGTTCACCATCACGACCGGCAAGGGCGCGATGAAGCTGGTGCACAACGAGTACCCCGAGACCTGGCGCGTGGACGCCCAGACCAGCCGCGAGGAGAACAGCGAATCGTTCGCCGGCCTGCACGCCGCCAGCTCGACGCCCTGGTATCTCTTCGACGAGGCCAGCGCCATCCCGGCCAAGATCTGGGAAGTGGCCGAGGGCGGCAAGACCGACGGCGAGCCGATGCACTTCGCCTTCGGCAATCCGACCCGCAACACCGGCGCGTTCGCCGAGTGCTTCGGCAAGCAGCGCCACCGCTGGATCACCCGGCAGATCGACAGCCGCAAGGTGGCCATCACCAACAAGAAGCTGCTGGACGAGTGGGTGGCCGACTACGGCGAGGACAGCGACTTTGTGCGGGTGCGCGTTCGGGGCGTGTTCCCGCGGGCCAGCACCTTGCAGTTCATCCCGCGCGACCTGGTCGACGAGGCGATGGCCCGCGACATCCAGACCGAACGGCACTCAGGCCGCACCGCCGCGGTGGGCGTGGACGTGGCGCGCTTCGGTGATGACAGCAGCGTGATCTTCACCCGCGTCGGGCGCGATGGCTCATCGATCCCCACCAAGCGCTTCAGGGGCCTGGACACGATGCAGATGGCCGCCAAGGTGAGCGAGCACATCGACTATCTGGCGATGCTGGGCCTGCAGTGCGTGGTGTTCGTGGACGGCGGCGGTGTGGGTGGCGGCGTGGTGGACCGGCTGCGCCAGCTCAAGCGCGATGTGATCGAGGTGCAGTTCGGCAGCAAGCCCGACGACGGCCGCAAGTACGCCAACAAGCGCGCCGAGATGTGGGGCCGGATGAAGGACTGGCTGGCGATCGGCGGCCTGCCGCGCGACGAGGTGCTGGCCACCGACCTGACCGGCGTCGAGTACGGGTTCAGGCCCGACGACTCGATCCTGCTGGAGAGCAAGGAGTCGATGAAGAAGCGCGGCCAGGCCAGCCCGGACGATGGCGACGCGCTGGCGCTGACCTTCGCGCACCCCGTGCCCGAGTTCAAGCCCGAAGCACCCAGTGGTGTGCATAGCCGCGCCGCTGCCCGCGAGCATGACCCGTACCAGCACCTCAGCGCTTGACATGCCCACAAACACACCCGCCATCGCCGAAGGCCAACGCTTCGGCCGACTCGTCGCCATCAGCGAACTGCGCAAGGGCGGCCGGATCTTTTGGCAGTGCAGGTGTGATTGCGGCAGCACCAAGGACATTTACGCCTACAACTTGAGCCGAGGCGCGGCCAACGGTTGCGGCTGCAAGATGCTCGACGGCAACCTCAAGCACGGCATGTTCGGCACGCGGGAATACAAGTCATGGGCCACGATGGTCCAGCGAACCACCAACCCGAAGAACACCAACTGGCCGAGGTACGGCGGGCGCGGCATCACCGTCTGCAAGGCTTGGGCGTCCGACTTCACGCAGTTCTTGCGCGACATGGGTCTGCGCCCGCCGAAGACAACGCTCGATCGCATTGACGTGAACGGCAACTACGAGCCGGGCAACTGCCGCTGGGCCGACGCCAAGACGCAGGCGAACAACACGCGAAGGAATGCATCGTGAACAGCCTTGCAACCCTTGACCACCCCGCGCTGACCCTGCTGCCCGAGGTGCCGACGCGCGAGCAGATCGAAGCGTTTGGCCAATTCCTGCAGGGTCTTGAAGCCGACTGCGCACCGCCTGACCTGCACACCTCGCACCATGTGAATGAGGACTTGTACGGCCGTGGCGTGGTGCTGCAGCCCGAGGCTTTCCTGGTGGGCCTGGCGCACAAGCGCCCAGGCTTCGCCTTCTGCGTGGGTGACATCACGGTCTGGACCGAGCAAGGCCGGCAGCGATACACCGGCGCCCACATGCTCAAGACCGAGCCGGGCCACATGCGCATCGGCTTCGCCCATGCGGAAACCACCTGGTTCACCGTGCACCGCAACGACACCGGCAGCGACAACGTGCAGGCCATCGAGGACGCGCTGGTGGAGCACGCCGACCGATTGATGACGCGCCGCGCGCAAGGGGTACTGCAATGAGCTTCGGCTGGACCGCCACGACATGGCTCGCGATCACTGCCACCACCGCTGTCGCCACCACGGCCTACACGATGGACCAGCAGCGCAAGATGTCCAACCGCGCCAACGACCAGGCGCTGGCCGCCGCCAAGAAGCAGCAGCAAGCCAGCGACGAGGCGACGAACCGCGCCAACAGCAAAAGCCCCGACACCGCCGCGCTGATGGCCAGCAACATGCTCGCCGCCAAGGGTGGGCAGAGCGGCACCATGCTGACCGGGCCGTCGGGCGTTGACCCTGGTTCGCTGACGCTGGGCAAGAGCTCACTGCTGGGCGGCTGATGGACGCAAACCAAGCCAACAAGCGCAGCGATCTGCTCCGCCGATGGGGCGAGCTCAAGACCGAGCGCGCCACCTGGATGCCGCACTGGCAGGAG
>Ga0208426_1000156_pt1 | contig 11597 bp, 13 predicted proteins | sample DEB19_08_DNA_6_FD_184524 | JGI IMG/M metagenome (GOLD analysis project Ga0208426, IMG submission 184524) | Aqueous microbial communities from the Delaware River and Bay under freshwater to marine salinity gradient to study organic matter... | ecosystem: Environmental > Aquatic > Marine > Coastal...
AGTTACTTTCTGACAATTAAAAGACCTCCTGCTTTCGGGGCATTTTATGATCCAACCACTTCGGATACCGTAACGGCTACATTTAAGATAGGGTCATCATGGTCAATTTCGAGTATGCCTGACGCTCACGTTTCAGTAAATCCATCAGGAGGTTTTCGTGGGTACATGACGCCTACAATTAATGCAAACGTAGAATATATTGTAATACCTGCCATCCCAATAGGTCAGTTATTAACACCGTGATAGGTTAATTATCTCGTTGCACATCAAATAGAATTTCACCAATTTGCTTAGGTAGTGCTTTAAGCCCTTAACAGAGTAATAAATATGATCTTTATCACGGTTGCAGAAGTTGATACGCTACTTGGCGCAAATTGGGCGATTCCTGAACAGAAGAACGGCGCATTATTGCAAGCGAATACATGGCTAAGCTCTAAAAAGTTTTGTCGTGGCATTGACCCTGTTATTGACGATTCAATCAAACTTGCTGCTGCAAATTTAGCATTGCTATCATCACAAGGCATGTTGTATGTCACAACGAATGACGGCACGGTAACAGAAAAAACAGTAAAGGCTGATACGGTGCAAGTCACAAAGAAATATGCGGAAGGTCAAGAAGTCGGCAAGAGTTCAGAGATGCAATTCATTGATGATTTGTTAAAGCCGTTTTTATGTGGCGGTGTTGGCCCAATTAGTGCGAGGGTTTGTAAGTAATGGGCGACTTAAATAGCATCCAACACGACATAGCATTAGAGATGCTAGGCGACTTAGCAGACGTTTCCTATGCGTTTACAGGTTCAAGAGTTGTTAATGGTGCTTACGACCCTGAAAATCCAACTAGCGGCACTACAGCGACATATAGCGGCACAGGCATTTTTGGCTTGCAATTCACCAAAGAAGATTCACAGAGTTTTCAGATTGAGCAGAACGACCAAAAAGCGATTATTATGAAAGTGAATAGTTCTGACACGCCGCAGGTTGGGGATATGATGAACGGTTTTAGAGTCATTCATATTGTCGAGATACCCGCCGATAACGGTTGGACGCTACAATTGAGGAAAGTTTGATGACTTGGCACAATCCGCCGCAAAACATGACGCTTCAATTGCTTTCAGAAGCCGACACGCTGACAAAGAAGATTACAGGTGAAATGTTGCAACAGGTTGTTGTTAGGTCGCCAGTCGATACAGGCGCATTTCGTCAAAATCACCGTGTCAGTGTTGGTAGTGTTGATAAGTCGTTTGATGTAAATGATACAGATAACGATGCGCTATCTAAGGGCATTAGAACAATTCAATCAGGCGGTGGACTAGGTAAGATTGTTTATATCAGTAACAGTTTGCCGTATGCTGAAAGATTAGAAAATGGCTGGTCTGGTCAAGCTCCGCAAGGTGTTTATAGCTTGGCTTTTTTAAGTGTTGTTAATAAATATAGGTGATTTATGAAAGTAATAGTTCGTAGCGAAAAGAAAGAGAAAACTTATCAATCAAATTGCAGGAGTTGTAATTCTGTTCTTGAGTTCACAAGGTCTGATGGTGAAATTCACAATGATAGAAATGAGTTAGTTCTAAAAGTAAAATGCCCAGTATGCAAATCTGATATATGGGTAAATGCATAAAGATTGATATATAATAACCCTCAAAACGAGGGTTTTATTATGTCTATGACAAACGCAGAAGCACGGCTAGCGATAAACAACAAAATCAAGGCTTTCACAGGCATTGCACAAGACCGCATTCAATGGTCAAATCAGCCTAATTCTGTTCCACCAGCTACAGGATTGTGGTGCCGTGTCACTATTCAATACGGTGATTCAGTGCAAGCTGGATTGCATTACGGAACTTTAGAGCGTGACATCGGCATCATTAGCATCCAATGCTTCGCACGTAAAGGAACAGGCGACAAGGATTTAATTGCGCTTGCTGACGCTTGGAGAAGTCACTTCAAAGGATGGAACTCAGGATTTTTAGAAGTTACACAAACTAATGCGCCAACCGAAGCGAACCATGAGCTAGAGACTGATTTTATTGCTAGTTTGGTTCGTGTCTATTTTCGTGTAAACTAGCAATACTCAATAATGCATTATAGAGAGAGTTAATATGAGTTCTGGTTCCCGTCAGGTCGTCCAAATTTCGGCAGAGTCTATTAATGGCACAACGCCGACACCGTTTGATCGTAAAAGTATTCCGTTTACTGAGATTTCACTGGACGCAACAGCGACTAAAACAGAGTCGAATAGCATCCTAGACAGCCGATTAGCGCAAAAAGGCGCTATCACTGGGGTTGAATATGCAGGCGACTTAAACGCTGAATTTCGTCACGCTATTTATGATGACTTAATCGCAGCAGCAGCATTTAATGATTGGCAAGTTGATACTCCGTCAGTTGGTCAACAAACTTTAGTCTTTGGCGGTACTACTCGCAAAAGCTTTAGTATTGTTCGTGGCTATGCAGACATTAACAACTATCACACGTTCAAAGGCGTGCATGTAAATACGTTCAATATCTCAATTCCTGAAGATGGTTTAATTACCACTACTTTCGGCTTGATGGGTAAAGGACGTACTGTTTCAGGCACATTACCTACAGGTACGGTTACGCCTGCAACCATGACTCCTGCAATGTCTAATGTATCAGTAGGCGATATTCTCATTGATGGCGTTTCTCAGGTCGGAGTTGCATGTATCACTGCATTTGATTTCACTTGGGATAACACAATGCAGGTGCAGCGTTGTTTAGGTGCAGGCTTAGACGTTGGCGCAATCATTGAAACACTTGCGAATGGTACAGGTAGCTTCACGGCGGCATGGTCCACAGGTGCGGCGGCGAACTATGAAAAGCAATTCACAAATACGCTGATCTCGTTGAAAATTGACATTGTTGATAGTGAAGCAAACGCTTACGAATTGACTTTGCCAAAAGTTGAAATTACTGCGACGCTGCCTAGCGGTGGAAATAGCGATATTCTTCAAGCATCATTCGAGTATCGTGTTGTCGAAGAAGCACCTATTTTAGTATCACTTTAATGGAAAGGCGCGTAATGCGCCTTTTTTATTCATCCACCTGTATTCGCTCTTGGTTCATTTTTATTGTGCTTAGTCCATTCCTTTATATAATCCTCTGCATCTTTTTTGGAATTACAGTATCTTAATGTATAGCCATTCATATCCTCAATTGCCCACATTTTTACACCATAAAGATCATATGGGACAATAAAATACTCATAATCATTCGTCATTTCCGCATTCGCTTCCTAATATAGACAATAAATTATCACGCTCTTGGCGATACCATTCTGCTTCTGTGGCTACCCATGCTTGTGCTGATACTGACCGTGCTGCTGATTCTGCAGCCGCTACTACTGACCGTGCTACTGATTCTGACGCCGACCATGCCGACGCTGCTGCTGATTCTGACGCCGACCATGCCGACGCTGCTGACGCCGACCATGCCGACGCTGCTGACGCCGACCATGCTGACCATGCTGACCAATCTGCCGCTACTACTGCCGCCGCCCAATCACAGCTATCTTTACTTAACTCTGCTTCATGACACTGACGCACTATATTTAACACATCAATAGTCTGTTGTACTATATTTGATGCACCTATATTTCTTTGTTGCAAAGCAATGAGCTTATCCATTCGCATGATAGCTAGTTTATGACGTACAGGCTCTAAGTCAATTCCTACAGGGATTGCTTCTGCTAATTGTACATGCCATTTTTTACGATCTTCTAAAGGTAAGCCCTCAAAGATTCTATCTTGAAGATGAATCAGCCACTCAGGTAACCCACGATCATCTGCTACAATTTTGTGGGGATTATCGTCCGCTTGACCTGATATTTCATAAGCAAAACAACCAACTGAACATCCTCTGAACACATCCGTGTCTGTTTCTCCATACGTGCCAGCGATCAACATATCTTGCTCGTAGTGTTTTTTCGCTTGTTCAACGTGTAGCTCTTTCAATCTAAGCTCGTTTTTAAAACTTTTCATTTAGTTATCTCCCAATCAGTAACTAAATCTTAATTTAATTACACTTCATTGTCAATCGCTGTTTATATTTTCATGCTAGAATTAAGAAAATTATTTGAGAGGTCTTTATGTCACTTACTTTGACAGTTCAGAAATACAGCAACTTAGCGCAAAAATGGGTAAAGCACGAAAGCGGCGCAGAGTTTTTAATCAACGGCATCGGCAATAAATCATATAATTTAGCACTTGAACAAGTTGCTGATAAAAGCCGAAATATTGATTTTCGCAATATCAAGGATACCGACGAATCGCCGACTGAGTTGATGCTAGAAGCCGCAGGGCGTTATTTGATCGCTGATTGGCGCAATATTAAAATGGGTGAAAAAGGAAATGAGCAAGAAGTTGACTTCACCAAAGAAAATGGTGCATTGGCTTTAACAAACTCAATCCCATTGTGGTCATTCGTAATGGAAAATGCCCGCAAGATTCAGGCTGAAATTGACGGCGAAAAGGTCGAGCTTTTGGGAAAGTCAGAGACAGAATCAACTGGCGTGGTGAAGATGCAGCCAAAAAGAAAAACGCAATCTACAAAGCACTTAGAAAAGAAGATCGAGTAACTGAAATCCCTCCCGATTGCAGCTTTGTTGTTGAGCTAATTGTTACCGCTTATAACGTCATTGCGAGATCAAGGCGTTATGAGCAAAGTATGCCTTTGCGATTGTCGTTACATGATATAAAATGCTACACAGAGTCATTCGAATGCCCTATTGATTTTGAGCTATTCACCTCATGCATTTTTATGATTGACGACGATTACACACAAAAGAGAGCATAAGATGCAGCAGTCAGTTCTAGTCATTACAGTTGATTCAAGACAAGCCGAAAGGAACGTCAAACAGCTAGACAAAGAGTTGGCTAATCTAACCAATCGTGGCGAGACTACAGGGCGTGCGCTCGGCGGTGCTTTCTCTACACTCACGACATACGCAGCAGGCTTTTTAACGGTAGCAACGGCAATCAACAAGATTGATATGTTCACCAACATGCAAAACCGATTGAAGCTCGTAACAAACGGTCAACAAGAATTAAATATGGCAATGAGCGACACTTATAGAATCGCTCAGCAAAGCTATTCTTCTTGGAGTGGTGTTGTTCAGGTTTATCAGCGTTTCAGTGATAACGCCAAAGCATTAAACATCAACATGAAGCAAACGGCGCAATTGACTGAAACGGTGTCGAAAGCCGTTGCGATTAGCGGTGCTAGTGCTGCTGCTGCCGATGCCGCATTGACGCAGTTCGGGCAGGCATTGGCAAGCGGTGCGCTACGTGGTGAAGAACTCAATAGTATTTTAGAGCAAACACCAGCACTAGCAAAAGCAATTGCAGAGGGCATGGGGATTACTGTTGGAGAATTGAAGTCTGTTGCCGCTGAGGGGAAAATCACAGGCGAAGTTTTAGTTGACGCCCTGACAAAATCAAAAAAATCGGTGGACGAGTTATTCTCAAAAACAGATATTACAATCGGTCAATCAATTGAAGTTTTAACCAACGGCGTAACAAAATTCATTGGTGAAGCGGGACGTGGTAGCGGTGCGGCAAATACACTAGCAGGCTCAATCAAGCTGCTAGGTGAAAATATTTCTCTTGTTGCAAATGTGGCATTGGCGGCAGGAATTGGATATATCACAAAAGCCATATCTGAAAAAACAATTGCGGTTGGTGCAGATATAGCAGCCGCTATTGCATCAAGAAATGCAAATATCTCATTAGCACAAGCTGAATTGGCAGCAGCCACAGCAGCCACAAATGACGCTAAGGCGCACCTTGCAAACACACAAGCTACATTGGCAGCTACACAAGCAAAATACGGTGCTACGGCGGCATCCGTGCGATATACAACGGCACAGGCAGCAGTAACGGCTGCAACTAATGCAGAAACAGCAGCTCAAGCGAGATTGGCGGCAGCAACGGCACTATCTACTCGTGTAGGTGGTGCGGCATTAGCATTGATGACTGGCCCTGTTGGACTAGGATTAATGGTTGCATCGGTAGCGGCTGGTTATTTGTTGATGGGTGATAATGTTGATAAAAGCACCAATTCACTTAGAGAAAACAATGGCAGCATGGGTGATGCAATTGAAAAGTATCGTGAGCTGAATTCAATTCAAAGATCGGCGCAATTGGCTAATGAGCGAGATGAGCTAGAAAAGCTCACAAATAGCTATGATGATGCAGTTGATAAACTAGAGAGATATGCCGACAACCAACAATCAGCGGCGACATACACAAGCCGAAGCGCAATTGAGCTTGCTAATCTATTTGTAGAATACAAGAAAACTGGTGATTTAGAAAAGTTTAATAACTTGGTTCAATCTAGTAGTAATATTTCGCAAAATGCAAAAGACAAGATTGCTGAATACTCTAGGTCGGTCTATGAAACAGGCGAGGCTGCAAACACTCAAAAGTCATTTATTGCACAATTAACTACAGAGTTCGACAAAAACAAAAAGGCGGCGACTGATTCAGCTAGTGGAATTGATGCCAATACAAACGCACTGGTGAGCAACACCAATGCAGCAAAAGATGCGGCTAAAGCACAAGATGATTTCTTTTCGTCTTTAAATAGAAGTGTGCTAAAGGCTAATGAGAATCTAGCACTGATTAATGCGGGATATACACAATCAACCGTAGAGGGAATTCAAAAACTAAGTGAAGCAAAAGAAAAAGCACTTGGCGGCAATGTAACACCAATTATCACGCAAGAGGAAATGGATAGAATCGCAAAAGCGCAATCAATATTAGATTCTATTTCAAAAAAACAAACCACTATCAGTCAGAAACCGAAAGAAACCAAGATGTCGGGTGATGGTGGCGCAAAAGCATCTACTCGTTTGGCTGACCAATCAGAAGAAGAAGTACTGAGAATCATGTATGAATATTCTTCTGACGAAACAAAAAAAGCGATTGACTTGCAGAAAGAAATAACACGGCTGCAAAAATATGGTCAAACTCAATATATTGATATTGTAAAAACAAGATATGAAGAAGAACAAAAACTTGCGAGAATGAATTTCTCTTATGAGTTGAGTTCATTTACCTATAACGAAAAACAAAAAGCAATCGCTCAATTTTTAATTAAAAGGCAATCTGCAATTGCAAACACATCATTAACCAAAAAACAGACTGAGGACCTTATTACGGCAGCTAAAGGTCAACTTGACGAGGAATTAAAAAACATTGACTTAGCAAAACGCAACCGCATTTTTGCCGCCGAAGAATTCCAATATACCGAATTGGATAGAATTAAAAAGCGTTACGAATTGGAACGTGAGGAAATAAACAAAACGACTGATCTTGAAGAAAGAAATGCACTTTTACAGGCGTCACTTGGTAAACAAAACCAAGAAGAATCAAATGTTCGTGATCAAGCGATTTCTGATTATCGCGGCGTTATGGGATTCGAGGAAAATCCACTAACTAAGCAGTTTGAAGTTTTAGATAAGATGCGAGAGCTTGATCTTATTAATGAGGAAACTTATCAAAACGCTAAGCTAACACTTCAAGCAAAATACACGGCTTCTTATATGGAGGGTATGCTAGGTGGCTTTGCGGCATTGGTTGATGAAAACTCAAGAACTTATGCGGTACTATTTGCAGCGCAAAAAGCCTTTGCAGTAGCTCAAGCGGTAATGGCTATCCCATCGACATATTCAAAAACAGTCGAATCTATTTCTCAAATACCAATGATAGGGCCATATATCGCACCTGCTATGGGTGCAGCAGCAGCAGCCTTACAAGTTGTTCAAGCGGCTAAAATCAAGTCAACGCAAATGGCAGGCTTTGAGTCGGGCGGTTACACTGGCAACATGGGTACAAAGAGTGTTGCGGGGTTGGTGCATGGTCAAGAATACGTGATGAATGCAAAAGCCACGAAGTCAATTGGCGTGAATAATCTTGAGAGCTTATCAAAAACAGGGGAATTGCCTAATCAGCAAGCACAACCAGTTACAAACATCATCAACGTGTTTGACCAATCAGAATTACGTGCAGCGATGGCAACTCCTGCGGGGGAGAAGATTATCCTGAATACAATCACTCGTAATCGCTCGAAATTAGGTATGTAACATGAAAGTCACTGTAAACGGTCAAGATTATATTCTATTGACGCAATGCCCATTAGTAGGCACTACAGAGAGATACGAGTTTAAGACAGACGTGCATGAGGTTTACAACGGCGGCAGCGAAGAACGTATCCCTGAGCGAGACTATGCACGGCAATCCATGTCGTATTCGGTTCATGCTTATCGTGCTGAAACAGTCGGATTATTCAATGATTTGTACTCATGGTTGCGAAAAACTTATTTAGTTCCACAGCCTTTAGAATCTCAAGACGTTGGAAATTTAGCAGATGACTTTATTGAAGCAGATACAAGTCTAGTTTCGGTTGAGGTCGGCACGCTTATTTTGGTTCAGCCACTAACAGGCAGCCTAGAAGTGCGTGAGGTCGCCGAAATTGGGCGTTATGAGGTCATTGAGGGCGATACGGTATACATTGACGGCTATAGGCTAAACAGCGCTGTAATCGCAAATGATGCGACGATATACCCATTGCGAAAATGCATCATTGATGAGAATCCAAGCATTTCGGTTTCAGAATCTATGATTAAGTCTTTGCTTAACTTGAGGGTGATTGATAACTTTAAATACGAGATCGCAGAAGCACCGACACAATATAAGGGTGATGACTTGTATTTCACGCCTTTATTGTTAGATGGTGAGGTGGTAGACATTGAATTGATGCAGCAGCAAAACATCGTCGATGGTCAGATTGGTCAATTTTGGCAGTTTACAAATTGGCTTAATCCTAAGATTGGGAAAAATTTACGTGTACTCATGCACTCAAAGCAAGAATATATGGATTACAAAAAATGGTTTTATCGTAGACGTGGCATGTTGAATGCTTTTTGGTTGCCAAGTTATGAGCAAAATTTTAATGTTGTATCTCGTGCTTCAGATAGCATCACGGTAAAAGATGAAAACTATCTAGCGAATCGAGTAAATATTGCGATTAAATCAGATGGTGTTTGGACTGCGCACGCTATCACAAATGCGGTTACAAGCGGCGCAAACAAAGTTTTAACCTTGTCGCCGCCACCACCAACAACAATTCAACGTGTTAGCTATTTAGGTTTATATAGACTTGGTTCTGATTCTGTTCAGTTTATTTTTCGAGGAAATGATATAATTGAAGCCACTGTACCAATTTTAGAGTTATCACCATGATGAATTTATTTAAATCTAAAAAGGATTTATTTGAGTTTCGACACGGCACAAAGACTTGGTATTTCACAAGTTCGCAGCGTGAAGTTGTTCATGGCGGCATCACTTATAAACCCTTTGTCGTTGGCCGTGGAAATATTGATGATGAAGATATTGATAAATGTGATACAGAGGTTAGTTTTCCATATCCGATGCAGCTTTTAAATGCTGAAGATGATGATCTACAGCAGTTATTTATCAATAAAATTTACTACAAGACTGTCACAGTCACGATTTTAGAGTTGTATAAGGGTGAAACGCTGGTCATTCATATAGGGCGTGTAGTACAGCCGAAATTTGATGATGATACAAATAGGATGACGCTCGTTTGTTCGACTGCTGAAAGCCAGCAAAGAAAGAACATTTTAACTCGTAAATTCCAGAAGCCCTGCTCTAATAAAATCTATGATCGTTTTTGCGGACTAAATATTGACGATTGGAAAGTTGGAATAACGATTACATCAATTGGTGGCTTGGCAGTTAATTTTACTGTAAATCCCACGCCTGTTTTAGATGAAGAAGGTGTGCCAGTTGAGCCGCCTGAAACGGAAATTCTGGTATATCCAGATGGTTATTTTGCACGAGGTGTTTTATTTAAAGATGGGATATTCACAACGATTACATCAAGCACATCTTCAGTTCTTTTCCTCGGACGTGAGCATTTTGGTTTAGCGATCGGTGAATATGAAATTGCACCAGGTTGTGACCAGACAAGAACAGGGCAATGCCACACGATATTTGACAACACAAAGCATTTTATGGGCTTTCCGAATATCCCGAATTCAAATCCCACAAACGATCAAATTATCAAGTAGGTGATATATGCCATTTCTAATATATGCAGCAATAGCACTAGCACTCGCATCAGCCGTATATTCTTATTACACGATGCGGAAAATGCAGAAAGCGAATCAGCCAAAGGCATCTCAATTAGATGGAACGATTGCCGATGAGGGCGTTTCTTTTTCGAGTATTGCAGGAAGTCCCCACCTGTATGGGAATATCGTGTGGAAAGGCAATGAGAGTACAGAAGCGATTAAGTCAGAAAGCTAGGAGTAAATAATGACATATATTCGAAAACGCCCTGAAATTGAGGGTCGTATTTATATGCGACATTTACGTGAAGCTGATATGTGCGCAAACGGTTCAAGAAAAATTTTGATTGAATACTTCAATTTATCAGCAGACGAAGTTTCTGATTTTTTCAAATACGGCATGGCATTTGAAGAATTTGTGCAAAGGTTTGGTCATGATGCGATGGCAAAACAAGTCATAGTTTTATATGAGGGCGAGCAAAATGGGTAAAGGAAGTGATCAGATTGTTGGCTATAAATATTTTGCTGGCTTGCAAGTCGTAATTGGTGGAGTTATTGAGAAGCTCTTAGACATCAATCCAGATAAGCGCGGATGGCTTGACGATGGTGATTCTACCGATGGCACCAAAACTGTACTTAAGCGGAATCTTTTTGGTGGTCGTAATGCAGAGGGTGGCTGGATTGGATTTATTGATGTTCACACCGGAAGACCTGAAACATTAAGACAAAATGAATATTTAGCAGTTCAAGATAGCCCAATTGTATCTAGTTTCCCTTATTTATCTTATTTAGTCTATCGTGGCGGTAATCTTCATACATATTTTAACCCTGAAACACTTGAGGTTACCGTTGAATTAGACCCTGACTTGAACAAGGGCTTTGAACTTGTTTCAATGTCGGGGATGCTGAAAGAAGTTTTGTATTGGGTAAAGCGCACACAAATTAGAAATGACGGCACTGAACAATGGTATAGATCATATGTTAATGACAATGGCGACGAGATTATTGTTTGTGAAATGCAGTCATGGATTGGTAAACCGCCAGAATATCCAACTCAAGTAGAAGAATATGCTGGCACACCAATTGGATACATAGAAAGCAGATGGGTATATACAGCTGGTTGCACCCTTAGCGACTCTGAACCTGCGACAATAACAACAGATAAAACTTGGAATCATATTCAGTCCACTGTGCCATATAATCCAGTTAGCTCGCCATTTCCAAAAGGACAGGTATTGGATGGCCCGTCAGGTTCTGGGCCATCTGCTGGGTGTCATTGGGCTACTAGTGTGGCGGCAGGGCGTAAGTACGGTAGATTTCGAGTGACTGTAAGCAATGGCGCTGTGGATGGGGCTGTCTACTATAGCTTTAATGTTCAAGTGCCTGAATTATGCGAGATAGGCGAGCATCTAAAATGGCTTTGGTTTTCTGACCCTGATTTTGTTTGGTTTAGATACTCAAGAACTTCTAATATCAATGTAACATT
>Ga0208426_1000157_pt1 | contig 11596 bp, 3 predicted proteins | sample DEB19_08_DNA_6_FD_184524 | JGI IMG/M metagenome (GOLD analysis project Ga0208426, IMG submission 184524) | Aqueous microbial communities from the Delaware River and Bay under freshwater to marine salinity gradient to study organic matter... | ecosystem: Environmental > Aquatic > Marine > Coastal ...
CGAACTTGTTATGGTCGTGGGGGCTGCCGTGCCAAGCGGTCATCAGCACAGACGGCACATCACCCTTGCCGGATGATCCGCGCTTGCCGTACTTCACCGTATCCCGCGCCTTCTGAACCAAGCGCATCAAGTCGGCATCGCTGTACTTCATCAAGCCACTGAATCCAACCTTGCGCAACCATTCACGGATAGCGCCGATGATCTCCTGTGCCTTGCGCTTGAGCGACGGGTTATCGCCCTTCTCCTGTACCTTGGCAATCAGTTCCTCGACGAGAATCCGTTTCTTCATTGCCTCGGTAAAACGCGGGTCGAATGCCTCAGCCTTGCGCAGCATGGATTCAGTTTGCGCGGTATTGAAGCCATTGCGCCGGGCGAATGCGCGGAACGCATCCTTGCCATTGACGCCCATGATGCCACTGGCTGAAATCTGATCGAACACGCCAGCCAGTTCCCGCGTGGTATTGGCGCCCAGCATTGAACGCAAGCCGTAATGCGCCCATACTTCATGGAATATCGTTTCTTCAATCTCATTGGCCGATGCGTGTTCGTCGGCAATCAAATAGAAAGTGTCACCATGAAACACGCCTCTCGCCGTCTTCTCGCCCTGATCCTCAATCTCTTTACGCACCGCAGCCGGGAGGTCGTCAAAGGTAGCGACGACGCGACTATCTGGCGCATTGCGCCACCCGGAAAGCAGGTCGGCGACAACCTTGCTAGCGACGGCGATGTCGACTTTGTTCGCATCTACCCGGCCAAGCGACGGTGATAGCAGGGCGATACCTGATTCTTTCAAATCAGGGTAGTCGGCCAGAACCTCGTCAGGAATTTGCTTGCCATCGGCGATGGCCTTCTCGATCACTTGGCGATGATCTACCGGCTCGCCATTTTCGGCTACGCCGTAGTTCAATCTGGCTTTGCGTTCGATCCTTGCGGCGGTTTCCGCTGCGCCATTGCGCTTTCCTGATGAGCCAAATGTCTCGGCTCGGTCGTTATTCTTTGCGTCGTACCATTCCTTGCGCGTCATCTGCCACGGCTCATTGGCTGACGGCTTGGCTTCTTCCTGTTTTTTGGCGTCGACCGTGGCAGCCTGTTCAATGGCGCGAATCAGGTCGGTCATCGCTCCAACCTTCTTGATCGTCTGATGCTCGCCGCGCCAATTTCCGGTGGTCGTCAGATACCAGCCTCCGTCATTCTTGATCTGCCATTCCTTGCCGTCGATGGTGACGACATCGCCATCTACGTATGGGTTGAAGACATTAACCTTGGTCGGGTCACGGCGATTGCCAGATAGACGTTCCGTTTTCGGCTTGGTTTCCGAGTCGACCGCAGCGGTTTCCACCTTTGCTTTCTCATCTTTGATTAGTCGGTCTGCTGCGGACTTCGCTTGATCTTCCGTCTCAACCAAGCCATCGCCAAACCCATAGCGCTCTCCGGCTTCGCGCTTTGCCTTGTTCTCGAATGACTCAACGCCCCACATTGCCTTTGCTTCGCCACCAACATTCACGTTAGCAGGGTAGATTCGCACACCGTTATGGATGAATTCTTCGCGCTTCGCATCGGCGGCCTTGGCTACCGGCTCGGCTTGCTTTATCTCAACCGATACGGAGCGCAAGTCTTCCATGCTGCCAATTGATTTGCTCTCGATGCCAAACTGCTCCTCCAACTTGAATACTTGCTGGCGGAAGGCGGTCGACGTTAGGGTGACAATTTCGCCCGTTCGCGGATCGACATAGCTCATGGTGCCGGCAGCTATGTCCTTGAAGACTGGCCAGGCCACTTTCGCCTTGAAGGTGTCCATATCGCTCTGACGGCCCTGCTTGGCCTGCTTACTGGCGCTCTCTTCGTCACGCGGTTTGACGACCTCGTAGTAGTGATCGAGCGCTTCGCTGGCGGTGACGAAATTACCCTCACTGCTTGCCCAGTTATCGCCCACTCCCCAGCGAACTACCTTGCGGTTGGTGTCGTGGCCACTGACGATGACGCCCTGCGCCTCAGCTTCGACAACTGACATCGGCCATTTGCGCTCAAATCGATTGGCGGCTTTGGCTTCAATATCAGCCATCACATTGGATTGGCGCTCTGGGTCGTTCGCATTCTTGACGCCCGCCGCAATGTCGCCGGCCAGTTCGTCGTCTGCCTTCTTGGCGGCATCCTTGCCAACCGATGTTTCGGCCAACATTCCACCTTTGGCGCCGCGCATTTTCGAGCGGTTTTCCTGTTCTTCCTTTTGCTGCGCAATTGATTCCTGCTCCTCAGCCCACTGAAGCCAGCGCTGTTCAAGTTCGGCTTGCGTTCCTGTCGGATACGCACCGTTGCTTGCCATGGCTGAACGAACGGCAGTCGCCAGATTTGCCGGCGTCGTCTTCTCAAGCGCCCTGTTCGTCTCGATCATGGCCTTCATCCGGTTTGGATGCTTGCTCGATACCGTCAGCCCGCTATTGAGATCGACAACCGCCCATGCAACCTTGTCGTTGGCGCCAAACGCCCTCACGCTGACCATGTTGAAATCGTCGTAGCCTTCGCGCTCGAACGGTTTAGCCTCGGTATAAGCGGTGATGCTTGAACCGTCCTGATACTGGCCGAAGATCAGCGGCTTGCCGATTTGCTTGGCGTACTCATTGGCCGCCGTGTAATCGCCGGCTTCCAGCAACTCTTTGGTCATCGCCTCGGTGCCGCCGGTAGTTGTGCGCTGCCAGGGCGCTACCGTCTGCAGCCCGGTACTGTTCGATGGCTTCTTAAAGCCAGGGCTGGCCTCAACGCGTTCGCGGAAACGTTGCAAGGCTTCCTTCAGGTTCAGCACCTTGAATTTGCCGTCACCCGGAACATCGAAAACTCGATATCCGATGGTGTCGGCGACGTGCATGTTGTTCGTGAGATCGATCTTCTGATTGACGCTATCCCAGGCGTCTTTCTCTTCGGCAGTCGGCGCGGCAGCAATGGCTTGATCGACCTTCTGTAACAATAGGTCGCGCTCTTGGCGCAGATCAAGCGGCGAGTTGGCGGCGCCTTTCTTCAGCGAGTCGGAGACAACGGCGGCGGTCGCTACTTCCTTGGCTCCGTTCTCGATATGCTGCGCCACAACATCCGCGCGATTACTTCCGGATGCTGATGAAAATTCAGCAGCACTTTGAACCGGCGCGGATTTCCCCTTGTTTTCTGCGGCGCCTTGATTTCGTAACACAGGCGCGACGGATTGAACCTCTCGTGGACTATTCTTCGCACTTTCACCTTTCTGCGATTCGTTCATGCGCAATCGCCGATCTCCAGGCGAAACATAAATAGCTTCGCCACCCTGCGTTCTGTCGTTGTAATTCCAATAAACCAGATCGCCATCTCTCAGGCGAAACACAATCTGCTCGATGGCCGGAACGACGTGTGTTGAATCTCGTCCAGAAACAATATTTGAAACAATTCCAGCTTCTTTTATTACCAAAGAACCGGCTTCAACGGCCTTTCCTCCTTCTGAGTTTTCAGCAAGCCATTTATCAAACGACGGAACACTTCTAAACGTCTTGTTCTGCGCTGTTTCTTGGTCAACGCTTTCTATTTGCTGCGGCGCAATCACTGGCGCAGCGGTTGCTTTCTGCTCAACGCCGCCCATGCCGAATACCTTGCGATTGCCCAGGGCGCCACTCTTCTTGAGCGCGTCGACAATCTGCTGATTGGTCGCGCCGTCAGGCGCCGTAACATCGGCCTCGGTTTCGTAGTCAATCGCCGGATAGTCGCCGACCCAAACGACGCCGTTGCGCACCGTCACCGGCTCGGCCAGGTGCGGTGTTTTGCCGACCATCAACGGAGATTCCTGCGGCGTGGATTGCTTCGGCTGCGGTCGCTTGGCCAACTCGGCACGCAGGCGCTGCTCTGATTCCGGCGTCAGGTTGCCGCGATCAAGGCGGTCTTGCAGTTCTTTGGCCGTCCATTTATCGATGGTTCTGATTCTATTAGCAGGCTTATCCGTTGCCGATGGTTCAGTATCAGTTTTCTTGATCGGCGCTTGCTCAGAAACTGATTCCGTTTTGGAAACCGTTGCGTCAGGCTTTTTGCGTTTGCGAACAGACCACCCATCATTCTGGCCAATGCTTAGTCTGTACTCGCTTGACGGATCTTTGCGCTGCAAATCTTTAGCCTCTTGTTCTGCAGCGCTTCGTGATCCATGCTCAGAAACCGAAACCCAATCACCGGCCTCGTATCTGCTTGCTTCGACATTCTTTGCTGCCTCAATCTTCAAGGCAAACTTGCGGTCGTTGATGGTTGATCTAACGCGCTCAGTTCCTTCAAAGTGTCGTTCGCCATCAGAATGTTCTTCTGCTGTGATTGCGTCGAACTCTTCCTGTGTATTTGCCTTGTTGATGCGAGAAACCCTGGATGCGTTTCTCTGCTCGTACCCATCGCCGTTCGGTCTATCTGCACTATCTTCCGCTTTTAGTGCAGGTACAGATTCACTAACTGCGCTTGCTTTCGGTGCATCAATCTTTCCACGGCGCTGAAGCTCTGCAATTGCCGCTTCCTTGTGGCCGTTCTTACCGTGCTTGGTCAGGTAGTTAAGCTGCGCATGGGTTCGATTGCTTAGATCGATTCCCTGGCCTTGGCTCGTAGCTTGCGCGGCAGTAGCCCCAGCTTTCGGAGCATTCGCTTGTGGCGCTTCTTTAGCCACTTGTGCAGGGTTTGCAGCATTGGTCTGTCCTCCAATGTTCGGAGCTTGAGCTGCAATGTTCGGAGCTACCGGAGCAATACTCGGAGCCATGGCAGCAATGCCGGCCAATGTTCCCGAAGCTGGCGCAGTCGTGGTCGGTTGCGCCACGGCAGGCGTGCTGGATTGGCCCTCGGTGGAAGTATTTTGTTTCGCCACGGCCGCCTGCATGGCCTGCTGCATTTGCGTCTGTTCGTGGGCGCCGCTCTGCACGGCGAGGTTAGCCGCGGCCGACAGCGGGCCGACGACCGGGATGGATGGCTGAAATAAATTGCCAGTGGCAAAACCAGAGTTGCCAGTGGCAAAATCTGGCTGTTGCTGCGCCTCTTCGTCGGCCACTTGCTGCAGGATGGTATCGGCTGATTGTCTGGCATTCTGGCGCAAAGGTTGCGCACGAGATTCGTCCTCGGCGCGAACTTGTCCATTCAAGTAATCGGCCATGGTGAACGGGATTTCCAGCCCATTGGCGTCTTGCGTCACGCCGACCGGCTCAAGAAATGCCGCGGTCAGATCCTTTTCATACTGAGCGCGGTCCTTATCCGACATGGAATCGGTGTTAATTCCGATCATGCCGTCGATGCGCCGCTGCAATGGCACCGGGTCAGCGATGATGGTCCGCGTCGCGTCCTGAGCTGCAGACCATATTCCTTGTTGCTCTGACTTCTTGTTGCGAGTCGCCCCCCATGCCACTTCGGCGCTGGATTGCCCAAGCGACAACACGGCCTCGAGAACCGCGTCGGCAACATTGGCCTTGCCGGTGGCGGCCAGCTCTCCAAGATATTCGCCAAGCCCTTCGCCAACCGTTTCCAGCCCAAGCGCCGCGCCGCCGGCAGCAGCTCGCTTGCCCAGTGTATTGGCTGAAGCAAATGCCGACTCTTGGGCGGCGCGTACGGCGGCCGAGATATCAGGGGATTGCTTGGCGGCCAATACAGCCGCCTCGTTGGACACATCAACACCAGCCTTGGCCAGCGCATTACGCGTAGCCGACTCGACAGCGCGGGCCGGAATGTTCGTTACGGCCTTGGACAAGCCCAGCGTCAGCGCATCGACGCCAGTAATCACGCCGGCCTTGATAGCGCCTTCTTTCCTGGCGCGGCTGAATTCTTCCGGCGTTACGCTGCCGTCCTGTGCCGCCTCGATCCCTTTGTAGCCGGTTTCGATAGCAGCGTTGCCAAGAAACATGCCGGCCAGCCCGCCGCCAACCGCGCCAATGGCTGTTCCTACGCCAGGGGCTACTGCCGTGCCTAGTGCGGCGCCGGCCTTCATGCCACCCAAGCCGCCGACCACGGCTGGCGCTGCGTTGGGCAGTTGCTCGACGATAGCCAGACCAGCGCCTTTTGGTTGTTCAATGACGGCTCCGCCGATAGCCTTGACTGAATCCCACAAGCCAGGGTCTTCGCCGAGCGGCTTGATGCGGCTTTCAACCGCCTGATTGAAAGCGGCCAGTGCGGCAGGCTTGTTGGCCTGCGATGCCTCTTGTGCCTTGGCCTTTTCAACCAACCCTGCCTCGTTGCCGGTGTAGATGTTTGCCGTGCCGGCAATGGATCGACCGGCCGACTTGGCGCCCTCGGAAAGCGCCCCGCCGATGTCGCCCATGATCCCCTTGTTCTGTTTCTTCGGCTTCAGAACATCATCGAAAAGCCCGCCGCTGTCATTTGAAACAGAAGCAGCCTCAGAACCACCACCAAGCACATCGTCAAAAAGTCCCATGTTCGCCTCAGAGTCCGTAGTCTTTTGGGTTCAAACCAGCGCCAGTCAGGCGCTTGGTTATCTCGTCCTTGGAAATTTTTCCGGTAGCTAGTGCCGCAGCGACTTCTTCTTTGGTTGTCGACGCCGGCCGTTGAGATTGCCCACCAGTCAAGCTACGGGCGTTGCCCGTTCGCTCGTCGATCACGAACACTTGGTCCGGGTTCTTTCCATCAAGGGTTTGCCCACCGGCTGCATGGATAGCCTTGTACGACGGCGTATCTTTTCCCGTCAGCGCACGGTAACTTGCCGCCGCCTGAACATCACCGGCCAATGCCTTGCGTTGAATATCAGCCAGCATCTTCGCGCTATCAGTCTGAGCCAAAATTCCCTGAGCCTGTGCATCCTTGAGCGGAGAATCAACAGCCAATTGCTTGGCCGCCGTCTGCGCTGCCAGATCCTGACCGCGTGCCGTGATACCGCCAGTAATGTCCTGGCCGCGCATGGTCGTCGCGCTTTGCAATTGGTCGCCAGCCATACGAGCGTTCGCCTGAATCGCATCTCCGGCCGCCCGGTTGCCATACTTGCCAGCCTGCAATAGCTCATCCTGCCGCCAGCGCGCTGTCTTCTCGGCATTGGCCGCTTCAACATTGTTGGGGTCGCTCAGAATGCCGATTCCGCCCGGCTGCTGCTTGTCGATGATCGATTGCGTGATGGCATTGGCGCGGGCGTAACGATCAAGACCTTCCTGAACATCGGCCGCACCGCCGCCGACCATCTGATTTTTCAGGCCGGCAACGGCGTCTTCCGGCCGGATGTTGGTATAGAGCGGGTTCGTCTTGGTCGACGTGATCTTGGCAATGCCTTCCTGGCTACTTGGATTGACGTTGTACGACGTGCCTTTCTGCGTGAATCCGCCGCCGCTGCTGTCGGGCGTTGCCATGCCGGTTTTATTCAGGCCGGTTTCATCGTATTGCGCCTTGCCGGTCATGAATGCTGCATCATTTCTTGCTGGAATGTCTGAAATGCTGGGCTGGCCAAAATTACCCTGCTGGCCGAATCCGCTTGATGCACTGACATTGATCGGTGCTGAAGCGGCTTGTTTTGTTTGATCAATGACAGGCGATGATCCAACAACGCCATATTGCAGGGCGCTTTTTATTGGGTCATTTAGAACGCCAGCCTGCATCGCCTGAGCCCGGCGTTCGCGTTCCATTTCAATCCCGGATCGCTCGTCTCTGCTATCAGTTCCGGCGTACCATGGCCTGGCCTGAATACCCGCCGCAACCGGACTAGCCGCAGCGATACCGGATGAAGCCGGAGACGGAGCCTGCGGCTTGGCCAACTGGCCGCGCATGGTTTCAATGCCGCGCTGCACAACATCGGCAGGCAATCCGCCATTGCCATAGATGGTTGGAGCCGGAGATTGACCGAACGACATGCCGCCAGCCGGTGCGTTGGCCGCAGGGGAAGGAATGGGAGCGGGAGCAGAAATACCCGTCACGTTCTGGTAATTCTGCTTGATCGCCTCATCATCGAGCAATCCGCCGGAGTCAAGGTTGGTTCCTTCTCCGACTTGGACCGGCGGCTTTCCGTTGGTCTGCTCGATATACTTCTCGACCAGTGAATTGGCCTGTGCCACATTGCCGGGCTTGGCGCCCAGCATTTCTCCTAGTGCCTGGCGTGTCTTGCTGGGCAGAACAACCTCGGTATCCGACAGGTTGTAGTCAGCGCCATTGATCTTGACCGGAACATCATCTGAGGTTGGCGTTCCTTTGCCTTTGACGATTCCGCCATTGGCATAGTTTGAAGCCTTGTCAATTGTCGCCTTTCGATTCGCCATAATTCCGGCCACCCCGGCCAGCGTAGCTATACCCTGTGGCGCAGCCTGAGCAGGTGGTGGAGCCGGAGTCTTAGCCGGAGTCTGCTGGGTCGTCGGCGGACTCAGCGGAACACCATACTTCGAACTCATCCTGGCCATCAACTGTTCCGGCGTTTCTTGGGTGATACCACCCTCGGCCATACAGATTCCACGCTTGCTCTTGCCCATGATAAAACCTCCTGATTCATGGATTATATTACCGATGGGGTACGCTTGCTTTACGGAAAGCAAGCGCTGTTAAGCAGTTGGTGACAAGGTAGTGTTGCCACCCATATTAAACTGGTGTGTTTGAGTACACCGTTCCGCCGTTTGCGGTAAGTCCGACCGAGGCATGCAGGTTGTTGAATAGCGATGTTGCTTGTTGAGTTATTGACTGGATGTCTGTCAGTAGTGCCTTCAATCGGTTCTCTATCTGTGCAGCATCGGCCGCTTGGTTCTTTGACGCCGCCTCAAACGTCAATGTGTTGTTGTATTGCGCAACCTCGGCCACCATCTTTTTAGCCTGTGTGTCGGCGCTGTAGAACGATGATGCCGCTGAGATCAACTTGCTCTGTGCGTCATACCCTACACCGATTAGCTTAGAGGCCATGTCCGGCCCTAACGCGAGTGCTGTAACATACTTTACCGCTGCGTCCAGAGCTAGTCCTCGCAGATTTATTGCTTTCTCTACTGAGAATTTCATCATGTCTACTGAGAGAATGGCAACCTTGCGGCTTGACTCGGCCATTTCATCCTGGGCCTTCTGTCCGATCTGCATCATGGCGCTGGTCGCTACATCGGGCGGAATAGGAAATCCTCTCGCCGCAAACTGCGCAAAAACATCATCCTGCGCCCGCTGCTTTTCGGCATTGATGCGAGCGTGATCATCGCCCAATATCTGGGCCTGAACTGCAAGCGGAATACCGGAGTTTGGATTTGCCAATGACTCCTGTATCCACTGCTCTGCAGCGTTGTACGTCACCGACTCATCTGGAAAATAGGTTGATCGGAACGCTGCGAACTTGTCTGAAAGTAGTGCAACAAGCTCTAGGTATTTGGTATCGAACATCGACATTATCTGCGTTGAATCGATGTTGGCAGGTATGTTCACGCCTGGAGCTGTTACTGAAGGAAGATCAACGGACCCCGCTGTAACGTGCGGGGCATTGTTTGGGTCTAGCAATCCGTTGGCATCTGTCAGCGCCGATAGGCGGGCGTTCGCTTCGGCGGACTTTGTATTTCCAAGGTTCCAAGTCGCATTGATAACGCCGGCTAGAATCTTTGTCGAAGCGTTAGGAACCAAGAACGTCGGGTCGCCGTTTCCCCAATACCCCGCAAACTCTGCCGGTAGGGTAATGATGTCTCCGGCCCCTGGATAGGTGTAGGTAAAATCTGGCATGATTAAATTCTCCGGGTAGAAGCCACTGGTGCGAACGACACAGAAGCCATGTTGAAATCAGAACCATCAACGTTTGCGATGGACAGGTCGTACCAAGTTGCACTCAGCCCCTTGCCGGGGTCGACGCGGTGAAGCTCCAGCGCGTCGGCGTTGTAGCTTCGTGCTGAGTAGGAATAACTACCCTGCTTTGGTGACGATACGTTTAGCAGCATGGGCGCCTCGGATTGCACGCCAAGATAAACGGCAGGCAGCGCCTTCTTGGCTTCCGTGCCGAAATCCTCTTTGCCGAGACTGACCGAAGCATTGACTTTGCCTGTGGCAGATAGGGCGTAGATCCCGTCTTCCTTGGTGCCGTAGTCTCCGGATAAGCTGGTGAAATCGAAATCCGTGTAGCGTGTTGCCCGCAGGTTTTCCAGATTCAGGCACCAGCCACAGGAGACAACACGCAGATAGCCACGGTCAGTGAAAACCATCGAGTTACCCGAGGCCGGTGCCTCAAGATCGATGTTGTCGGTCATTACCGCTTTGACCTGTCCGAGCTTGTCGCCAATGACGATCCCCTCGTCACCGAACCAGCCGACTTGCTTTCCATCGCCGGGAACCTCGAAAGCTGTACCAGTCACGCCACCATAGGGCAGGATGGGAGATACCCTTTCCGCTTTGGTCATAGCCGGGCCTGCAAGCCAGAAAGTCTCGTCGGCTACGACATAAACCCCGTTCTCAGTCGGCACAACATTGGACACATCGCCGACGAACGGAATTCGGCTGCCGACTTGCAGGCAGTAGCCTGGACGGAATGGAATCCCCTCGAACACCTCGTTTCCAGCGTAGCTACACAGCGCACCCTGGAAGGCGAACAGGCGACCAGCCGGTAGCGGCATTTCGTGGCGCTGGTTAGCCTCGCGCCCAGTCGCCTCAGCGATCACATCAACCGTTGGCCATACGCCGATCAGCGCACTGGTCGCCAGCATCAGAACGGACCCGTTAAGCGTCGTCACGTAAACATTGGCGTGCGTGGCGCCCGTTACTGCTGCTGGCAGCGTGATGCGCAATCCACCTGTTGTCGCGGTATCGATCGCAGCCGAAGGCGATACGCCACCCTCTTCCTGCGTTGTCGCGTTGTAGTAGGCCACGGCTACCCGATACTTCCCGGCAACCAGGCCGCCGCCGATGCCGCCCACCACGGCCGGTGCAGCAGGCGTCGGCAAGGCCATCGGCAGAACTGCGCCACCCTCCAGCCGCCCGCTATCCGTACCGTTGCTGAAATAGAGCCGGCCGGAAATCGCGGCGTAGCTCATCGGGTCATTCGAGGTTAGCGCCTTGACCGATGACACAGCATAGTCCGGCAACGTCACGGCATAGAGCATTGAGGCCATGACCATGAAACCATCCGTGTCGCTGGTCATGTACAGCGAGTGTGGCGCGGCCAATGGTTGGATCAGTTTAGCCGCCTGGCGGCGAACAATATTGCCGCTGTTCGTGATGTCGACATTCACCGCGTCACGCAGGAAGTCCCCCGTCTTATCGACATGCAGCGCGAAGTCAGGCAGGCGATTGTTGACCCCAAGGAATGGGCCTTTTGGTGTGGTTTTCATGCCGTTCCTTTTTGATAGTGCAGTCGATTGTAATAGCTGGTGTCGGAACCGAAAGGCGTTGCTTCACCTGTGACGAGGTCAATTATTCTGTTGATCGTCACAGCGCCACCTGAAATAGCTGTGGCTTGCTGCGATGAGTCTTGCTCACTTGAACCCGGTCGCAGCGGAAGTTCAGTGCGGAAACCTAAGACAGCACTGATGGCTATTTTCTTGTAACTGGAATCAATTGTTGCTGACACGGGCATGAAGTTTCCGGGAGGAAGATATGGCCCATCCTCATACCAACCAAGCGACGCTTGATCGAACGGGTTAAGCGCGTGACTGTGGAGTTGCCCGGTTTGCCCAGTGAGCGGAAGAGAGTCTGC
>Ga0208426_1000161_pt1 | contig 11370 bp, 4 predicted proteins | sample DEB19_08_DNA_6_FD_184524 | JGI IMG/M metagenome (GOLD analysis project Ga0208426, IMG submission 184524) | Aqueous microbial communities from the Delaware River and Bay under freshwater to marine salinity gradient to study organic matter... | ecosystem: Environmental > Aquatic > Marine > Coastal ...
TGGTGATTCTGTGCATTTCCCTTTTTTGTTTTTGCTCACTATAATATCTCCAAAGATCCATGTTAAACGTTGCACCACGCTGCTCTCTGTCTGTGACCACCATGTCATAAAAGTCGTTATAAGCATCATGCCCTTTCTGTGACCAACCACTGCCCACACTCTCAATTGGTACTTGATTAGGATCATTTCCCTGTTGCATTCGGGAAATGCGAGAGAAAGTGTACTTTGGTACAGAAACGGGCGTCTATAATGACATAAAGTGTTAGTCAGTGATTCATAGTGAACACATAGGATCGTACTCAATCGTCCTCTACATTTCTACTTGCCTTGTTTGTGTCATCTTCGTCGTTGCTGCCTGTATCTTCAGCATATATATTTGCCTGTGCGTGGCAAGTGCAGTAAGTTAGATGTGATGAAGTTAGTTGGCAATATGGTTAGCTATGCAGCAATTGAGCGAATTTAACCTACCACCAAATTCCCTTTTGCCTTTTCAATCAGCATTTTTTCATGCCACGTTGACATGTAATTGTCGAATACAAGCAGAAGAAAGGCTTCATCACCAACAGTGAGAAGATCACCGAAGTTGTTGTTCATCAGCGCCATCTGTACTTTTGTGGTGTCATGCCAAATGTGACTTGGAAGGAGTACAGGTGCAAATCTGTACATAAAGGCGACATAGTTAGTAGTATTTTTGCGCATATTCCACAAAAATTGGCCACATTTATCAGGAACCAGTCCTTCAGCTAAAAGTGCTCTACCCGCCACATCCTCCTGTAGTTCTTCACGAGTCATATTTCTTTTTCTACGAAACAAATCTGTTACATAGTATAAAATGCATCATCATGTTAATGTGTCAGTCAGTAACGATTAAAATTGTACGTCACGATCATCCATTTTGTATTCACTTACCCAGATATGCAATTTGTACTCCCTTAATGTAATTGTTTCTTAAATGCGTATGGCATCTGACCACAAGAGTCTTTATGTTATGCCAAAAATTCATTTTATGGCCTTCCGACAATTCTGTTAAATGACATGCATCAATTACCATTCCACAAATACTATCCGGATGATCATCAAACATCATTTGGGTTGGCACATGAATGAACTTTACCAGACAGAAAATCTTCTCTTTAACACAATCGCGGATTTGTCTCTGTCTGTTCTTGTCAGTCGTCGAGGAAAGGGTCATGTCTAATTCATCTGTTAACTTACTCAAAGTACTTTTGCTGGTTGCTGTAGTATTGTTCGCAGTTCCTGATGGTGAAGAACTGGTAGCATTGTCAGGAGGGGCTTCTCGATTTTGTTTTTTGTGTGGCGGTTCTTCCTCATCTTCTTCTCCTTCTACTTTGACTTTAGCTTCTTTTCCCAGTGGGGTCGATTTTAACATGTGCTCGTACTCGAATTGATGAGCATGTTTGGTTCTGCGTCCTGATAGTCCCGATTGCACTCTAATAACAGTGCCAGCAGGGAGGCAAGAAGAGGCGTTTGACATGAGTTTATAAAGTGTATTTGGAAATAATATGAGCCACGTTTTGTGCGCCAGTTTTTATGGTGAACAAGCCACTTTAGTATACATAGCCTGTAAATGTTTTACAGGACGCGCCCATATTTGATTAAATATACTTTCACGCTAGTTTCCGTAGACTTTAGAGTAATTAGTGCGCTATGTATGCACTGTATGTATAGTATTGCACAGTAGCTAAATTTATATTTTATATTCTGACGCACGACAGACCAAATCTGGCGCGCAATTTTTTGGCAGCAGCATCAACAGCACCCTCCCCAGAAATCAATCCTGTTTCTTGTTTCCATTCATCATCAATCATTTCTTTCCTTGAACAGTTTTCATTTATTCTTTGTCATTCCAACCCCTGTATCCTTCCTCATCTTCTACACCCACGACTATTCGAATCAAAACTCGAAATCGATCTCGCTGAACAAGGTGCGTTGATTACATGTGAAAGTTGAAATTTGCGCGCGCTTCTCATGTGTTTTATTATTTTTTACATGTCTATCCACAGTTGTTACTTTATTTCTGACTACAGCATCCGTCATCAAGATCTGCTGTGATTCGTATCACACACGAATTCATCGTACAGAAAGAAAGTAAGTCTATCCATTTATTCATCGTCGTTGTTGTTGTTGCAAACAACAAAAAAACCACATTTTTCGTCGTCGTCATCGTCGTTGTTGTTGTTGCTGTTGTTTCAAGTCACACGCGAGTTAATACCAAAGCACACAAACCAACAAAACAGACAACACAGTCGAACCATTGTGTGTTTCTTTGTCTGTGCAAACACAGTCATACCATTCCATTTGTTCGTCGTCGTTGTTGTTGTTGTTGTTGGAAACAACAACAAAAAAACACATTTTTCGTCGTCGTCATCGTCGTTGTTGTTGTTGCTGTTGTTTCAAGTCACACGGAAGTGAATACCAAAGCACACAAACCAACAAAACAGCAAACACAGTCGTACCATTCCATTTGTTCGTCGTCGTTGTTGTTGTTGCAAACAACACACAAAATCCATTTGTTCGTCGTCGTTGTTGTCGTTGCAGACAACCCAAAATAACACATTTTTCGTCGTCGTCGTCATCGTTGTTGTTGTTGGAATTAAAACCAAAAGTACACAAGAAAAGAAATCAACAAACAATTCGTAATTATTCTTTGGATCATTGGCACAAAAACGAGAGTCGTTCGTTTTAATTCATTATTCTCTTTTCGCTGTTGTTCTTGTCGTTGTTTGTTGTTGTCGTCGTTGTTTGTGATCGATCCTTTGCAACGTGGAAAACAAGCAAGGTCTTTTTCATTGCTTTCGTACGAAGCGCCATCAACTTGTCTATACTGCTAACGCAGTGAGGTCGAAGTCTGTTGGTCTCTCGACGCATTGATCTAGATTCACCGTCTTGAACGGTCACACCCTCTAACGTGAAAATCTGAGGAAGTGCACTTGTACTTGTTGTTTCATCGTTTGCATTTGATCTTTCTCCACGGCACCACACAACACAACAAGAACTCCTCGTTCCCACAGACACAGACAACGTCGGCTGAAATTCATTATTCTCTTTTCGCTGTTGTTCTTGTCGTTGTTTGTTGTTGTCGTCGTTGTTTGTGATCGATCCTTTGCAACGTGGAAAACAAGCAAGGTCTTTTTCATTGCTTTCGTACGAAGCGCCATCAACTTGTCTATACTGCTAACGCAGTGAGGTCGAAGTCTGTTGGTCTCTCGACGCATTGATCTAGATTCACCGTCTTGAACGGTCACACCCTCTAACGTGAAAATCTGAGGAAGTGCACTTGTACTTGTTGTTTCATCGTTTGCATTTGATCTTTCTCCACGGCACCACACAACACAACAAGAACTCCTCGTTCCCACAGACACAGCCACAGGAGAACAAAAAAATCATCCACCAATCTCACAGTACATATAAAGAAGAGTGATTGATATAACGCTCAACATGGCGAGAAATAAAGCCAGGAGTAACAAAGCAGATTCCCACAAGAAAGATCTGCGCAACCAATTTGAAAGGGAACATACTCCCATCAAATTGCTTGTATCTACAAACAACAAATTTGATATCAACACTGCTTATTCCTGGACTTCTGCTAGGGAGCTTAAGTTGCAAACCTCTACAGATCAGTTCAGGGACATGTTTAGACAGTGTATTCCTGAAAATACACTGCCAATGAGGCCGGGCGTGTTTGGAGCATATGAAATAGCCCTTCCGCGTCTCCAACCATGGTATGATGACCTTTCTTTCAAGAATCAAGTTCACACTTCTACTCTCTTGAAGAAGCAAATGAAGAAATATTATTACAAGGTTGTATTCTTTTTCCCAAATATAAACAAGGAGGAAAAGAGTACTGAGATTCCTAAATTGAATCAAGAACACATCTTGCGAAAGCTATCAGTGTTTTATAAATCTATCTTCAATATGAATGCGGCTGATGTTCATTCAATTGATACCGCCATTTCTCAGCATCCTTCTATACTCATTCTTGCGATTTTTACCAATAAAACTGGTGAAGCATCCAAGTTGGCTCATCCACCAGTAGATCTTGATGATCGGATTGAGGTGGTGGGTGCCATGACGTATGTCTTGAGTCAAATGGATCCTTCTGGTGTATTGAAGGTTCCTCCATGTGCTATGATTCTCTGGTTTGCAACCTCCAGATCCCAAAAGGCTAAGAATTATAAGGATAATCCTACCAAAAACCTGAATTGGTCAGGTTCTGGATTTGGATTATTCCTTCTTATACTCCTAACCAAAAGGTGTGCTGTGCAAACTTTAACAACAGATGATGATGAGCATCCGCTACCATCCCTCAAGATCTTTGCCCAATGCAATCCTTCCGCAAAGGACAAGGTTTATAAGTATTATGAACGATGGGGATTCAAATGTCTTAACCATGACTTGGAGAATAATGGAAGAGACGACATTCCTTTAACATTATTGAACCAATTGAGAGACGGAACATTCATCAATTTCGAGGAATCTCAAATGTACTTGTTCTGTCTTGAATCAAGTACATTGGAAAAGAAGAAACAGGAACAAGAACAAGAAATTGTTTTTCTTGAATCAAGTACATTGGAAAAGAAGAAACAGGAACAAGAACAAGAAATTGATTTGAAATACAAAGTCTGGGCAGGTTTCCCTCCTTCTCTGGCGGCTGGAAAAGATCTAATTATTCTCAGTCATGATGATTATGTTGAGATTCAAACCAATTTGGAATACCTCAATAGGATTTTCCCCTTTTCCAACAGACATCGCTTTTTAGATCTCTCAGAACAATTCTTTGGGGGGTATGTTGACATGGACTCTCGTATTGCCGAGAGCAAAGCTAATGGAACAAAATGGATGTCACATGGTCATATATCAGCAGCATTGGCGTTATTTATGTCTGATGGTCGTTACAAAGATCATGTCGCCATCATTCCTCCTAACCATATGGCGTCGATCAAAGCTGCAAAGGCTTTATACAATCAGATGGATTTTGCCGAAAAAGACTCAGAGGAGTATAAGGAATTGCAAAAAAAGTACCAAAATGTGATTGGAATGCTGATGGAAAAGGTTATCACTGTCCAGCCCAATCTGTTTGATAAAAAGATGATTGTCTTTATTATTAATCGGGATGAGGTACACTGGGAAGCAGTGTACGTTTTTAATCCATCTTACATACAGAGTGATGTGTCCACTGATCCCAATGCCCTAAGGTGTTGCTTCTTTCGATACTGCGGGAAACACAATGATGGATGGACATATATTCATGGGCATCATGGAATTCCTTGGTTCTTAAATTTGTTGTATAACTATCACCACAGCAAAGTCGAAGTTGCTTCGTCACCAAACGCTGGTGTGGGAACAAAGACTATGGTTTATCTTGGTAATGAGACTCCATTTGGTGAAAATTATACTGGGCCGTTGATTGGATCTAAAGCATTTCCTTCTCTCAAGATAAGTACAATCAATTTCCTACCAAAGCAGCCTGATGATTATAATTGCGGTATGGCACTCATTGCTACTACTGGGATCTTCCTGCGAGACTTCTTTGGAGATGATGTCAAGATCCAAAGATTCAAAACTACATTCTCATTGATCACAAGAACAAATGCAGCTGAAGAAATGCTCATTGAAGATAAGACGTTTGTCTCTGAGAAGTCTTTTTTTCTACCCCATATTATGTTTCAGCCAGTGGAAGAACAAACACTGCCAAACTACCTTGACGAGTTGAAACGAGATCTATATCGTTTTTTTGACAGGATTGCTGAACTAGATTATTTTATTCTACCAAGGAGACTTGACTCTAAGGCTGTGTTGTTGCCTGAATACGAAGCATGCAGACAGCAGCTGCGATGGCCTAATAAACTTCTTGAAGTGAAAACAGCTCCCAAAACAGCTCCCAAACAAAGTCCTTCCGATGACTTCAGAAGAGCTGAGGCTGCAGTTTCGCTCACCTCCTTAATTGGTGCAATGGGGGGGAAGGAAAATGGTAACAATGATGACATTAATGATTTACCAGGTAACAATGATGACATTAATGATTTACCAGCATTAATTGAAACAGAACAACAGAATGATGTATCTCAAGAAATTGAGGATAATGCAACACATACAAGTAATGAGGAGGAACAGCAAAACGTTCATAAAGATGTGGAGTCTACTAATCAAACATTAACTTCCATGAAACGCAAACGAAACAGGGAGAGGCCCATGACAAGAAGGTTACTTCAAAAGAAGCTTCAGCGATCTCAAAGTACTGATGGTTCCGATTCTGAAGAGTCATTAACATTGAAAGAGATAAGGAAAATTCGAAAACTGAACAAAGTGCCCAAGCAGCCTCCAGGAGAGGATGAAACACCAAAACCAAAAAAAAAAGAAAGCATCTTGAAAAGAAGCAAAGATGACCTTTTAGAGAAATGTATGAAAATGCATCTGTCACAAGATGGGCAAGTTCCATGCCCTGCTGACAATGAGGTCTTAGACAGAAGGTCACAAAGGAATTTAGACAGCTTCATTGACAACAGTTTCAAGAAATGGGAGTGGCACACGAAAGAGGAACATTTGAATTGGGTTCGATCACAGAATAAGCTGATCCAAGAAGCAACAAAGGAAAGCACCAAACAAAAAATTAAGTTGTTAATTCAGCATGCAGTGAAGGAACGACGTCAAGTTATACAGTACTTTACAAATCAATTCAAGTTTTACAACACAGCAAATATAAAAGGACTGGCATATAATGCTACATTGAACAAATATTATGCAAGGGTGCAGGCATACTATGAACCAAGTGAAGACAGTTCAGATGATGAAATCAATGAAGAAAATGGTGAATACTTCAAGGACATCGAACTTCCCGTAGAATGGGTTGAGACACAATACAAGGAAGACTTTATCACTGAAGTGAAACAAAGAGCAAAAGACGAACAAGGATATTTCACAACACCAAACAATGTTGAGATAACATACCTCCACGCTACCATAACCAAGGTCAAATACGTCCGTAAACACACCAAAGAGGTAACGGACGTAGTAGCAATGATGAAAATGGCTGAAGAAGAAAAGAAGAAGAAAAAAAAGGTTTCCAAGATGGTACAAGATCTCAGCATACAAATTCATCAGAAGGGGCAACAGCGTTTAGAGACACCCAAGAAAACTGTCGTAATCAATGCACATTGGTTAGGTAAGACGGCTAATTCGGACAGAGATAAGATCCCACTTGAAGAGAAGTGGGTCAGAGACGCCTTTGGAGATGAGTTTGCGAATGCTTTGATGGCGAGTACCAAGGCCTTCATGGAGGTGCCGGTTGGAGACTATAAAAAATCACACTTGGTCAATCATTCAATCTTGATTGTACCAGGGGCACCCAAGATAAAATTTCAACAAGAAGAGGGAATGGATGTGTGTGTTCCAAATGCACTCGCCTCAGTATTATTTGATCTAGGTTTTTATGAACAAGCTACGCAGATCTACGAATTCGGCCTTGCAAATATGATAAATGGACCTGTAGCTGGTGCCCTCGACAAGGTTGGGCAATTGGCACAAAAAATTTTACCAAGGTGGATTCAGGTTTCCAAATCTTCGATAAACTCTCCAAATGCAATATTGAAGTTCGACAATCTTGACCAACGAACGATTTTATTGGCCGTTTTGGCAGCATCTGATGGTCACAGGTCACATGCAGTGGCAATACATGGGGGATTTGTTTACGATGCAAACGAGGAAATAGCTTTGCCTCTTTGTCAAGAGGCTCTGGACTATTGTACATCATCAGCAACAAGGAAATCCCGATTTTTGCATTTTCATCGAACTCTATTGTTCAAGTATGATGGAACAAAGAAAAGTAGGATTACCATGATGACAAGGAGATTCGACAAAAATACAAAATAATTCTTCTTATAACTATATTATTTGAATATCATGATAGTAAGAAACATGGATCATAAATAAGTTATGATGTCTACAACATCATATAAATCTTGTATTAGACATAAATGATGAACACAACTATTATTTTACACATCAGCGCGATCCGAAAGCTCAATGAATTCGTTGGCCCATAAGTCATAAGCAAGCGACTCTTGAACTTTGGAGTCATCTTCAGTATGCTCAATTACAAAACAAGGTGCCTGAATTGATTCAGGAGATATAACATAATAATCTTGTGACATATACCACTCTGTTAGAAGCACAGATTTGTGCCCTGTCTGCTTCGTTGTACTTTGTACGATGAGTTGATAAGGCTCTTCGGCGTCTTTGTCACATACAATGATCGCAACTAAGCGACAAGGATATATCTTGTTACCTTCAAATAGCACTGTCATCCAGTCAAACATTGGACCGTCGGACTTGTAGTGAGGATGACATCGGAATATGTGCCCCCCACGTCGGTACTCTGTACAGAAATTGACTTCATAGCCAAATTGTGTTGACATGAAATCGAGTAATGCTGGCTTGATAATGTACTTTGTTTTGACTTCCTCTTCGTTACAGCGTGTATGCCAGTACAGATCATAAAAGCGTTGATTTGTCTGTGGATCAATGGTCGTTGACAACGTTGCATGTGTTGCTTGTCCCGTGCCTTGCTCAATAGGATTGCTGTCGTTGTGGCTGGAATCGGGAACACAAGTCTTGGATGCAGGAAACACCTTATTATACATTGTCTGAATCATAAATGATGCAGAAAGCCGCTGGGCAGATTGTTGTTCAAACGTCGCATGCCGTTTTTGGGCACGCCGCCCAGGTTGCTTCGCAGCGTTTATAAGAAGAGACTCTGGTCGCTCTGCACAGTAATTCCTGGGAGAACCAAAACGACTTATGTCCTTAACAATATGCAATAACTCATGGAACTTAGGAAAGTTCCACTTAGTACTTGATATAGATGGAATCCGAGACTTGCACATTTGCATCAATTTTTGAATTGCTTTGGTGACAACATCTTGTGTTTCCTCTTCTTCATCAACAGTCCAATAGTTAGGCAGATGCAACCATGCATCGAAACATAACATGCCCTCGAATAAATTTAAGACTTTTCGAAGATCTGTTGTGGTTCGTTTTTTCAATGTACTGTCTAAGATGTGCCATCCTCTGTCATAATTCGAAAGAACTACAAACAGGAAAACCAATCCAAGTCGTTCTGCGTTGGATATCTGAGTTAGGTTCGTCACGCCATTGGTAAAATCGGTTGCAGGGTACACTTTGCGGATGGTCTGGCGATGTTTTTTGTGAAAACGCTTAGCCATCAAGTCCAACTCCATTTTCATGCTATCAGGAATGTAGTCCAATACCAGTGTTACAGCAACTTTGATCATACCTGAACGAAACACATGCATAATCTCTGTTGGAGTTGCACCAAAAATGCCGTGCTTTGGATCAGCAAACAATACATAGTTGTATGCATTGTCCACTTTATGCTGCGACCACTTTTGTCGAAGTTGTTTATTGTTGCTGCTTGCAATTTTATGCATCTCTTGTACTTTCAACTTTCTGCATTTCGTACGAGGCTTATCAAGAGCTTCGTATTTGCAATCACAATTGCGAATGTGTCGTTTAATATTTGATGTGTGGGGACCATAACGACCACACAGTGCATCACCTTCTTGAATATCTTGAATGATATACAAAACACAGGTCACAATATCACACGTCAGCGTACCTTTGGCACCAATCGGTAGTATCACGTTCTTCAGCCGAGTATTGGCAGTGATGAATGTTTTTAACACTTCTTTAAGTTGAGCATGATAGACGCGAATATTTTCTCCTTCCTTTTTCTTTTTGTTTTCGGCAGCTGAGGAATGATCTTTAGGGAGAAACCCATGAAACCCCCATGCTGGAAAAGTGCGTCGAAACTTTTCGGTAAAAATTGCAGGAGAGAACATGTATGGTTTTAAAGTGTAACGGCCATTGCCAGTCACGTGAGTTCTATCAATCCATTGTATGATGGGCACAAAAAGTTGTTTGGCAGGATCGGTGATTAGCCTTGTGTAAGCTTCCTTGTACACAGAACCAGAAATAGCTTCACCACGGTAATTATATGGACTGATGTAGGGCTTCAATGGATCCTGAACATCAATCAATAAATTGTCTTCTGTCATGATGTCGCGATTTTGGAGTAAAGCCAATAGTTGGGGTACAAAATCATATGAAATAACTTCCACAGAATATGCTTTCTCTGTATCCTTTGTTCGTTCTATTATTGGGACTGGGCACACTACCGGAAGCAGTCGATGTGCATTAGTAATAGATTCAAATAGAAGTTGAATGTGCCGCCGTTTTGACAGACCACCATTTGGATGAAACGAAAATTGCTCACTTGCAGCGTCACGAGCCCAAGTAAGAATTTTTTCAAAAGCAATATCAGGGGCATTTAGATCTTCAAGGACCTTCAGTAGTGCAACACTCCATTTTTGATCAGTGGTGCAGGAGAGAACATTTGTAATTGATTCGTCCGCATTTTCATCTTCATCATTGTTGAATAGAACAGGCGTAGCACCATCGTCAACAGTTGAAAAAGAATTGTTGTTGTTTGTGTCATTAGGACCATTCAATTTTGTGATTGCATGATTGTTTTTGTCAAAAACACGAGCACTGTTCTCTTGAAAGGCAGGATAGTCGTTGTTAACAAAATTACGAATAGAAAGATTTGATGCTTTGAACATTTGGTTATTCTTAACACCAGGAGGAGGATGCTTGCCGCCACCACCAGACTCCATCCATTCTCTGCAGCTTGTGAAGTGATAAATGTGAAGACTCAATCCTCTCTGGTCTTTAAACCGCTTTTGAGATGGCAGAGCACAAAATGGATTTGTGCAATATAACATATCAGAGTGAGTGCGTTTGTTGCTTGACATGATTTGCAGGACAAAGTAAGGGATAATAAAATGAAACAAAGATTATAAAACTGACCATGACCTCCTTTCATTCCACTATTTCATGAAAAAAAAAGGGATGAACAATGACAAGTCGAAGAATTCGAATATTTCATGGAAAAAAAGTGATGAACAATGACAAGTCGAAGATGTCAAATTGAGGTTCATAATTCCACACCATCATTATCAAAAATATGACGTAACTTCATACCAGATTGATATGAAAATACACATTCATCATGTGTTCAGAATAAAAAAGGCAAATTCTCATACATTTGGGAGGCATTTTAATAATATTGGGAGGAATTTTTCAGTACCGATATCAATGTAAGTAGACCAAGAAATATTCTAAAAACTATTTCAGTCATAGTTCATAATTATGAACTATAATTCAGAATTATTTCGAATGCCCTCATAATATTCCATACATTTAAAAATATTTAAAAAAATAATAAGTACAGAAGGCCAACTCTCATATCTCCCACTTCAGATGTCGTCGATC
>Ga0208426_1000166_pt1 | contig 11222 bp, 11 predicted proteins | sample DEB19_08_DNA_6_FD_184524 | JGI IMG/M metagenome (GOLD analysis project Ga0208426, IMG submission 184524) | Aqueous microbial communities from the Delaware River and Bay under freshwater to marine salinity gradient to study organic matter... | ecosystem: Environmental > Aquatic > Marine > Coastal...
AATTAACTTTCGTAAGCGTGTCTCTGGATTTTGGATCCGGACAATCGTTGTGAAAATAAAGCTTCACCGGTAAACGCTTGTTCAACTCTGCTAATGTTTCTTTTGGAGTTGCTTCTTGAACAACAATTGGAGGGATAGCAGAGAAGATATCGCTACAGCAAGTTGGGTTTTTGCTGAATAATACACCAAGTCGGTTGCTAGAAATATAAGAGCTATCGCCACTTTTAAAGTAATATAGATCATTTGCAGCGCTGTTGAATGGCATCCCAATATTTTCCGATTTTTCAAATTGTGTTGAATAGTTGCTGCGAAAAATATCGTATCCACCAAATCCATCGTGCCAGGAGGAGGAAAAATAGAGCTCGTTTTTGGTACTATCCCACCAAGGACTTAATTCATTATCGGGAGAATTTAACGCTTTAATATTTTGTGCTTTGCTAAATTGGTTGCCATTTTTGATGACTGAAAACCAAAGATCCATTCCTCCTTCTGTTCCTATGCGGTTGGAAGAAAAGAATAAAACTTCCTGGCCGTTTAGTTTTCCAATGTTCGGCATCGTCGTATTTGCGCCCGATTCATTGATTATTTTTCCTAACGAATCAATTGCCGACCATGTTCCATTTTCATAAGCGGCAACCATGATTTTACAGTTGTAATTGTAGCCTTCATCCGAGCACAAGCTGAAGTAAAATTTTTTGCCATCGTTTGAAAACGAACCATTTCCTGTGCTAAATTTCTCTACAAAAAGCGCTTCAATTCTCGAGGAAGCTGCTGGTTTCCCATCTAGGATTGGCGATTGATATAAACGGGTTTTATAGCTTTTGGTATACACTTCTTCCGAACGATTTATGGAATCCGCACGAAGGGAGGAAAACAATAATTTACCATCGTGAATGGTATGGCCGAATTCGGAATCCGGCGAATTTACCGTTTCTGGCAGTCGCGAAAAAACAACATTGGATGTGTCGTTAATTGCAGTTTTTGCCCAAAGACAGGATTCCATTTCACGCTTCGATTTCAGGTAATTATACCCTTTTTTGTCTTTGGAGAATTTCTTTTTTGCCAGTTTAAAGGTTTCCAGCGCTTCGGCGTATTTCCCATTGTGTTTTTGCATCAATCCAAGCTGAATTAGCGACATCGGATAAATTCCCGCTGATTCCCGCTCATATACCTTTGCATAGTAAAATTCTGCTTTTCGGTAGTCCTTGAAAGCGCGCAATGCTTCTGCATATTTCCAAAGTATTTCTATTGAATTGGAGTCAATAACCATCGCTTTTTCGTATAATTCCACCGAATAATAGTAATCGCCTTTGGAATACTTATCCTCAGCAGCTTTTAGGTAGTTCCCCAGATTAGACTGCGTAAAGAAACCATTCCCAAGGAAAAGACAAAATAGTGCTATCAGATAAAATCTGGACATACGCGGTGAATTACTTTTTTGGGTTTAAAATGGTTTAGAATATAGCGGGTGGCAATTTCAAAACCACCACGAAGATTACTCGCTGGAACTAATTTGGAGAAATTAATATCGTAGCTTATTCCGACAAACCAATCTTGGTAGTCCATTCCAAGGCTGAGATATGCGGCGTCTTTGTTTCGATACCACAATCCTGCATACAAAGCCCGATAGGATTTTGCATTTTGCAGCAAGGTGTATTTTAAAGAAGTACCAAGAAGTATTTCCCGGTATTTCCCTTGGATTGAAACAGATAAGCTGGGTGCTAAATCCCAATCAATATCTAACTTGTAAAGCGATTTAGCGAAAATATTCACACGAATATCACGCGGTACAACTTGCGTATAAAAACCTTGATTTGGTCGGTTTAGGTTGTAAAATCCAATTCCTGCGGTAATCGTTTGTCGTTTACTTCGATAGTATTCATAAATAGCACCAAGTCCAATTGTGGCATTTACTTTAGTGTCGGACTGGTAAATTTCATTTGTTGGTAAGTTTGGATCAAAATTAACGCCATTGAACTGATTATCAAAGTACAATTGATTTGAATTCACTTGTCTGTGATTGATGCCAATAGAAATTCCCGGACGAATCGAATGGCTTGAATCTGCCGAGAGTTTGATCAAATAAGAAGCATTTCCTTGAAATTCAATGGTCCGAAGTTTTCCATCGCCAACAGCATCGTGAAAAAACAACATGCCTAAACCAATTTTTTTAGCATTTTTCAGGCGAGTATCCGCTGAGATGGAAAAAGTACTGAACGGCACGGTAACACTTTTCCATTGATTCCTATAATTGGCAACAAAGCGATAATCCCCATTGAAATGGCCGGTATTTCCTGGATTTTGAAACAAAGGAATGTCATTGAATTGCGACCAATGTATATCCTGTCCAAAAGACGTGGAAATCTTTAGAACTAAAAAAAATACAAGAAGTATGTTATTTTTCAACTACCAGTAATAATCAGGTATGAAGATACAGAAATTTAGTTTAACAAGAAAACTGGACCTGAAATTCATACAACTCCAATTAATATCGCCTTATAAAAAAGAAGGAATTTAAGGAGTTGAAAGAGAAATTGGCAAAATTTTACCTTTGATCCATTGATTTGCATTCAAGGAAAAGTCAACAATGAATTCTGCCATTTTTTCCGCTGAAACAGGAGCTTGATACCCAGGGAACGCTTCGTCGAGCATTTCAGTTTGTGCAGCGCCCAAACACAAGCAATTCATGCTGATTGGTGCGTCTTTGTATTCTTCTGAAAACAATTCTGTGAAACTGCAAACTGCAGCTTTTGAAGTAGAGTAGGCGCTTAATCCTGCAAATTTAACAGAACCTTGAAATCCTCCCATTGAACTGATATTTACGATGTGACCATTGGTCGGTAGCATTTTTGGAAGTGCGGCTTGAACCGTTTCCATCACGCCAATAACGTTTACTTGGTAACACAACTGTATGTCTTCGTGCGATAATTCCGTGAACGCTTTGTTAACGAGTTTGCCAGCATTATTCACTAAAATATCGATTGGATTTAAATTGGAGAAAATCGCCTGAGCTTGCGTGAAAACGGAGTGGCTTAAGTCAAACGCAAAGCAATGCACGTTTTTTAAACCTTGAAAATTTTGCTCCATCTTTTCTTTATTTCTCGACAATGCAATGACTTCATTGTCCGAATTTTTAGCGAAAAGTTTTACCATTTCATACCCTATTCCTCGGCTTGCGCCAACTACTACAATAGTTTTTTTATGCATCGAATGAAATCGTAAGTTCCTCGCTCGCTGGGTGAGCTTGGCACGTTAAAATATAACCTTCTTGAATTTCCTTTTCCGTTAGGGAATAATTCATTGTCATGGTTGCGGATCCTTTTATAATTTTTGCTTTGCACGAGCAACAAACGCCTCCACGACAAGAGAATGGCGCGTCCAGACCTGCTTTTTCTGCAGCATCTAATAACGTTTTTCCAGTTGGTGAAAGTGTGAATTCTACTTCCTCAGCATCCAAAATCGCAGTAACTTTTGATTCGCCATTAAATTCGGATACAACAACCGTTTCATCTTGTTTCATCAAAATAGGCGTAGTAAATAATTCAAAGTGAATTTTTGATTTGGCAACACCAAAAAATTCCAAAGTACTGGAAACGTCTAAAATCATCTGTTCAGGACCACAGATAAAATAAGCATCGGCTTTTAAAATGTCCAAATTTGCTTTAATTTGATTGGTAAATGTGTCCTTGTCCAACCTTCCAAAATCATATCCTTCAATCGTTTCACCGCTTAAAAAATAATGTTTTGAAGTATGCTTTAAGGTGTCTAATTCCTGCTTGAAAATAATGGATTCAAGGGTTCGATTTCCATAAAAAAGTGCCATTTTACCGCTTCGCTTTTCGAGTGCTTTTGCGATGGATAAAATTGGCGTAATACCACTTCCAGCTGCAATTGCAACAATGTTTTTATCGGAGTCACCAAGTAGGAAGTTCCCCTGTGGTTTCGCTACAAAAATGGATTGGCCTGGAACTAATTGGCTTGTTAACCAAGAGGAAATCTTCCCGTTTTTTACAGCTTTTACAGCAATTGCAAGTTTTTCATCCGGACCACTGCAAATCGAGTAGGACCTTCTTTCATCTTGGCCATCTAATTCAATTGCCAAATTAACATATTGTCCAGGAGTAAAATGAAACTCTTTTTTCAAACTATCCGGCACTGCAAATACAATTTTCACGGTATCAGCAGTTAATTTCTCGATGGATTCGACCGTCAATTGGTGAAATCCTTTTTTCGAATTTTCCTCGTTTGCTTCTTTCTTTTTAAATATTCCAAATAATGCCATTGTTCTATATGTTATTCGTCAAAAGATACTATTAATTTTTCGCTCGTTGGATGCGCTTGGCAGGTCAAAATATATCCTGCTTCGACTTCATCTTTCTCTAATGCATAATTTACATCCATACTAGCTGTTCCTTCAATTATGCGCGCTTTACAGGTGCAACAAACACCACCTTTGCACGCAAATGGTAAATCTGCTCCAGCTTTCAAAGCAGCATCTAAAATTGTTTCGCCGCCAGAATTCAACGCAAGATCAATTACATCTCCATCCAAAATAATGGAAACGTTCGATGCGATGTTTTCCTCAGAAGATTTAGGTTTAACAACTGTTTTACTACTTCCAGGAGCTGTGAACAATTCAAAATATATTTTTTCTTTGGCAACACCATTTTCCAACATACTGTCTTTTACGCCGAGAATCATTTCTTCCGGACCACAAACATATACTGCGTCAATAGCCTCATTTGCCATAAAAGCATGGTAAAGTTCTGAACATTTTTCCTTCCCGATTCTTCCTTTTTGAATTGCGTTTCCAAGGCTCTCTCTAGATAGTATATGAATCACACGCAAACGATCCATGAAACGATTTTTCAATGCTTCCAATTCTTCCCGAAACAAAATGCTATTAAAATTCTTGTTTCCATAAAAAAGCGTTACGGAACTTTCCTCTTCTTCTTTGAGAACAGTCTTTAAGATCGATAGGATTGGTGTAATTCCGCTACCTGCGGCAAATAAAACATAATTTTTTTGTGCTTTTTTTTCTGGATGCAGACAGAAATTTCCAGTAGGCGTCATAACATCCAGTGTATCGCCTTTTTTAAGAACGCTATTTGCGTAAGTAGAAAACACACCATGTTCAACTTGTTTTATTGCAACACGCCATTCCTGTTCATGCGGTGCTGCACAAAGCGAATAAGAACGACGAACTACTTCACCATTTATTGTTGCCTTTAAAGTTAAGTACTGTCCAGCCAAGAACGTGTAATTGTCTTTTATGGTTGCAGGAATTTCGAATGCAACGGAAACCGTATCCTCATTCTCCTTTCGAACATCGGAGATTTTTAAAGCGTGAAACCTAGGCGTCATGTATTGAATTTTGAAAGCAAATTTAAGCATTTGAGCGGAACCAAAAACAGAGAGTTCTTGCCGATTTGTCAAAAAGTAAAAAAAATCGGGTATTCGGGCTGTTTAAAGCTAATAGAAATAAGGTTTAAAGTGGCTTAAAAAAGAAACACATTAATAGAATACTTTTTAGGAATCCTTGCCACTAAAATAACTTTGTTAAACACTTAAATATTAAAGTCATGAAAACAACAAAAACACTTTGGATTAGAATACTAGCAACCTTTTTCCTTGCGGGAATAACAACAATGGGCATTTTGTATTCGTGTGAAAAAGAAATAATCCAACCAACCAGCAAAAATAATTTGAAGGAAAATTCCATTACAATTCCAATTGACGCAGCGCGCGAAACTATTTTTATCTGCGGAAAAGCAATCAATAAAGATTTAATTGATACAGAAAACCATAAGGTCGGAAAAGTTACTGTTTCCAACGATGCAAAGTATTTCTATGTTCGAATTGTGGCACAACCAGGATATGCATTGGCTAGTTCCTATTTGTATACCGGTTTAGATTCTAATTTACCAATGGACATGAATGGCGATTTAAATTTTACAGCTTTTAATTCGACAATTTTAGCGCGGGAGTACATTAGAGAACGCAATTTTTCTGTTCCTCTAAGGCAATTACCAGATGATTTTACCGCTTCTTTAATGGTGCAGGTTGCCAATATGTTTGATCCCGATGGATTTGTATATCGAAAGGCTGCATGGGCGGATGGTGAATTAATAGGAAATGTGAACAGGGGAAGATTTTTCACTTACAGAAAGGCGGATTGCCGAATACAAGAATTCCAGGCAATGCCAGATTAATAGAAATTTATTGTTTGGAATAAAAGTCGCTTTTTTTGAGCGACTTTTATTTTTTTGGAACGAACAACATTTCCTTTCGTCTGTTTAATTGGTCAACATATTTCGTTAAATTTGTACCTCATTCAAAGACACTATGAAAGATTTCGATACAGCAGAATTGGAACGCAAGTTTCAAGAAAAGATTGATAAAGATATTAAGATCGAACCAAAAGATTGGATGCCGGATGACTATCGACAAACCTTAATACGTCAGATTTCACAGCACGCACATTCTGAAATAGTTGGTATGTTACCGGAAGGGAATTGGATTACACGTGCGCCAAATTTGAGGAGAAAAGCCGTGCTACTTGCAAAAGTTCAAGACGAAGCGGGTCATGGTTTGTATTTATATAGCGCAACAGAAACGTTAGGAGCGGATCGCGAACAAACTATTGATGATTTACACTCCGGAAAAGCAAAATATTCTTCCATTTTCAATTATCCAACAGTAAGTTGGGCAGATATGGGCGCAATTGGCTGGTTGGTAGATGGCGCTGCAATAATGAATCAAGTTCCCCTCTGCAGATGTTCTTATGGTCCTTATGCCCGAGCAATGGTTCGTGTGTGCAAGGAAGAATCTTTTCACCAGCGTCAAGGTTTTGAGATTATGATGCAATTGGCTGGTGGAACGCCAGAACAAAAAGCAATGGCACAAGATGCTCTGAATCGTTTTTGGTGGCCTTCGTTGATGATGTTTGGTCCAAACGATGCGGAATCAAAACACACTGCTCAATCCGTTAAATGGAAAATAAAACGCCATACAAACGATGAGTTACGTCAGCAATTTGTTGATGTTACCGTTCCTCAGGCAGAAATGATTGGTTTAACCATTCCAGATAAAGACTTGAAATTTAATGCGGAAACAGGGCATTATGCTTATGGTGAAATAGATTGGACGGAGTTTTGGGAAGTTGTTAAAGGAAACGGGCCATGCAACAAAGAAAGAGTGGATGCGCGCCGAAAAGCAAAAGAAAATGGAGAATGGGTAAGGGAAGCAGCAAACGCATTTGCCCAAAAAAGAGCACTTAAAAAAAGTGCCTAATTCATTTTTATAAAAATAGTGCACGGAAATACATTTTAAAATAGTTACTATGTCAAAAAATGAATGGCCACTTTGGGAGGTTTTTATCCGAAGTAAGCAAGGTTTAAGCCACAAGCATGTTGGAAGTTTACGAGCAGCAGATGCGCAAATGGCAGTTGAAAATGCACGCGATGTTTACACGCGAAGATCAGAAGGAATAAGTATTTGGGTAATCGAATCAAAAGATGTTTATGCTTCAGATCCTACTGAAGTAGATTCATTATTTGAACCAGCAGATTCCAAAGTTTACCGTCATCCGACATTTTACGATGTTCCAGACGGGATTTCACACATGTAGAAAGTAAAAAATGAATACACTTTTTGAATATACCATCCGTCTTGCGGACGATAGTTTGATCCTAGGGCACCGCATGTCAGAATGGTGCGGACACGGCCCGATTTTAGAAGAAGATATTGCGCTTACGAATATCGCTTTGGATCTTGTTGGACAAGCAACTAGCCTATTAGCTTACGCAGGAGAGGCGGAAGGAAAAGGAAGAGATGCGGATGCTTTGGCATTTTTACGTTTCGATCGGGACTACAAAAATGCATTGTTGGTAGAACAACCAAATGGTGATTTTGGCATGACGATGCTGCGACAATTTTTATTTGACGCATTCCGGAAGCCTTTATTCGAGCGTTTGCAATATTCTTCCGATAAGCAATTGGCTGCAATTGCAGAAAAATCTTTGAAAGAGACAAAATACCATTTGAAACATTCTTCGGAATGGGTAATACGTTTGGGTGATGGAACGGAAGAATCAAATCGTCGAATTCAAGAAGCATTAAATACACTTTGGCGATATACGCCAGATTTGTTTTATGCAGATGAGGTGGATCAAGAAATGCAGGAACAAGGAATTGCGCCTGATATGGCAGCTGTATACGCAGATTGGAATGCAACCGTTCAAAACGTTTTTCAGGAAGCTACCATTGAAATTCCTGCAAATAATTGGAAACAAACTGGCGGTAGAAAAGGCTTTCATTCTGAACACATGGGACATATTTTATCGGAATTACAATACATGCAGCGTGCGTATCCGAATATGGAATGGTAACAGATAAAGACATTTGGGAATACCTGGAAGAAGTTTCCGATCCGGAGATTCCAGTATTATCCATTGTAGATCTTGGCGTTGTGCGTGCTGTAAATTTAGACAATGAAGATTGCCATGTCACCATTACACCGACGTATAGCGGCTGTCCCGCAATGAAAATGATCGAAGTGCAAATCATTGAAAAACTGCAGGAAAAAGGGCTAAAAAAGGTATCCGTTGACTTAGTACTTTCTCCCGCATGGACAACAGATTGGTTATCGGAAAGTGGTAGGAATAAATTACGGGAATATGGAATAGCGCCGCCAGAGAACGAAGTTGACAAAAGTGTTTTATTTGCTGAACCAACGGTCGTTCCTTGTCCAAAATGCCATTCAAGAAACACAAAAATGGTGAGTCAATTCGGAAGCACAGCATGCAAAGCGCATTACACGTGCAACGATTGTCTCGAGCCGTTTGATTATTTTAAGTGTTTAAAATAGTTCGCTTGAGTAGAATGTTTTTTTGAAACTTTCTTCAATTACAAAACTTGGATTAATTTCACATCGAAAATCAATACAGAATTTGCTGGTATTCCGCTTGTTCCTGATTTTCCATATGCCAAGGCGGATGGTAGTAATAATTTACCGTTTCCACCTTCTTTAAAATAGGGAATTCCTTCTGTCCAGCCTTTGATTACACCAGTTAAACTAAACGAAATTCCCTGTGCATCACTTTCATCAAAAACTGCTCCATCCGTAAAATAGCCCTTGTAGGAAACTTTCACATACGAATTGGAATTACACGTCAATCCTGTTCCTGGATTTTCGATTACATAATACAAACCACTCGCTGTTTTTTGCGCTGTTAAACCGTTTTCCTGAATGTATTGTTGTAGAATAGCGTCGTCAGTCTGTGCTTGCTTTTCTGCTTTTTTTGCAGTGCAAGAAACAAAAACAAGCAGGAGTAAAAGTCCTGGAAATAAGTGTTTAATAGTTTGTTTCATCTTTGTAAATTTTAGTTTTATAAAAAAAACGCCTTCCTAAGAAAGCGTTTTAAAAATAGCGTTTATTATTCGAATATTAGATTTTATCCTAAAAATGGATATTTGTAATCTGTTGGTGGAACAAATGTTTCTTTAATTGTTCGAGCTGCAACCCAGCGCATTAAATTCATTGCTGCACCAGCTTTGTCATTTGTGCCAGAACCTCTTGCTCCGCCAAATGGCTGCTGTCCTACAACTGCTCCTGTTGGCTTATCGTTGATGTAAAAATTACCTGCTGCGTTTTCTAGGCGTTTTGTTGCAAGATTTATGGCATAGCGATCATTTGAAATGATAGAACCAGTTAATGCATATTCTGAAGTTTCATCTAAAATAGCCAATGTTTCTTCAAATTTATCTTCGTCGTAAACATAAATAGTTAATACAGGACCAAAGATTTCTTCAGACATCGTTCTGAATTTTGGATCAGTCGTAACAACTGCTGTTGGTTCGATGAAATATCCTTTGGATTTATCGTAATTTCCACCAGTGATTATCTCGGCATCGTTGTGAGATTTGCAATAGTCGATGTAACCAGCAATTTTATCAAAAGCTCTTCCGTCAATTACTGCATTGATGAAGTTGGATGTGTCTTCTGGGGATCCCATTTTAAAGGAAGAAACTTGTTCTACAAATATGCGTTTTACCTCAGGCCAGATATTCGATGGAATATAGGCTCTGGAAGCCGCAGAACATTTTTGTCCTTGAAATTCAAAAGCGCCGCGCGACATTGCCGTCGCAACTTCTGCAGCATTGGCAGATTTATGAACCATGATAAAATCTTTACCACCTGTTTCTCCAACTATTCTTGGGTAAGAGCGATACGTTTCAAGGTTTAATGCGATATTTTTCCACAATTGTCTGAAAACATTTGTCGATCCTGTAAAGTGAAGTCCAGCAAAATGCTTGTTTTTGAAAATAACTTCTCCAGCAACTTGCCCACTAACAGTAACCATATTTATTACGCCATCCGGAACGCCCGCAGCTTTGAACAATTCCATGATTACTTGTGCAGAATATATTTGGGTTTCAGCCGGTTTCCAAACTACAACATTCCCCATCATAGCTGGAGCTGCGCATAAATTTGCAGCGATTGAAGTAAAGTTAAACGGCGTCAATGCAAACACAAATCCTTCCAATGGTCGGTATTCTAGTCTGTTCCACATTCCAGGCAACGATTCTGGTTGTTCTTTATAAATCTGCGTCATGTATTGCACGTTGAATCGGAAAAAATCCACCAATTCGCAAACGGCATCAATTTCTGTCTGAAAAACATTTTTTGATTGTGCCAACATAGTTGCAGCATTCATTTTGTCTCGAAATGGTCCAGCCAATAGATCCGCCGCTTTCAAAAATATTGCAGCACGATCTTCCCAAGGTAAATTAGCCCACGCTTCCTTTGCTGCAAGCGCTGCATCAATTGCTTGTTGCACATGCGCAGCTTCGCCAACATTGTAGTGACCCAAAACTTTTTGGTGATCATGTGGAGCAGTTAATGGCTTTTTTGAGGAAGTTCTAACTTCTTTTCCACCGATATACATTGGCACATCAATCTCGCTCTGGCTGTACATTTCGTGGTATTTGTGCAGTAAATTAGTACGTTCAGCTGAATCCGGTGCATACGACCTTACTGGCTCATTTACAGCGATAGGAACTTGAAATATGGCATTTGACATAAGAAATATTTTTTTTGCAAAGTTAACGTTTGTTTGTTATCCTTGCAATGAAGTTAATTACAATTAGGCATTTTCAATCGCATGAAACAGAAAAAATTTAAACTTACTTTGTCTCTTATACTTTTTGGATTTTTTAGT
>Ga0208426_1000167_pt1 | contig 11165 bp, 10 predicted proteins | sample DEB19_08_DNA_6_FD_184524 | JGI IMG/M metagenome (GOLD analysis project Ga0208426, IMG submission 184524) | Aqueous microbial communities from the Delaware River and Bay under freshwater to marine salinity gradient to study organic matter... | ecosystem: Environmental > Aquatic > Marine > Coastal...
AATTTAGTTTATTAATGAGTTAGTAATATTAGTAATGCATTACTATATTACTTTAATGATGAGTAATATATTATTTTAATATTTTAATATATTAGTAATGTTATTAATATATTAACTCATAAAAAGTATATAAAAAGAAGAGAACAATCTATATATTCGTAAAAATGTCCAAATATACTCTTAGCATAACCAATGAGAAACTTTGGAAGTTTTATAACGAGAACCAACACATAAGTTTTGAAGCAATCAACCTTATTTTTCACGAAATCATTTCAAATTTGGTTGAAAATATGTCAGCAACAATGCATTCTACAATTAATGGTGAAATTCTATCTACTGTTCACAAGCAAGAAGAGCAAATGAATTCACTGAAAGACAAATTATCGTCACTTACCGAGAACGTCACACAAATTCGGCAAGAATGTTCTCATCTATCTGATTTAAAATCGCAATTGCAAACTATTCAGCATAATGTGTCTGACTTAAAATCTGATATTACTAACAATGTCTCAGCCAAGTTGGTGGATTTTAAAAATGATTATATTTCTAGTATTAAAAACATCTTTAATGAGAACCTTGACAATGATAAATCAGAAATTATTAACAGAATTGAAGCAAATAACTCTATTTTCATAGACAAGACAAAATTACTCTTGAATGAAACTATAACAAAAGACATTAACGAACACAATAAGCATATAACACATCTTGTTGAGAACAATAACAACGTGTTAATTGATAAAACTAAATTATTGATTACTGAGAACCAAGACAAATATAGTAATCAAGTTAACTTGACATTACAGCATTTTCAAAAATCTCTTTCGGAAGAAATTAATAATCTATTAAAAAACGATGATGATAATGCAGTCAAGCAGTTTATTGCATCATTTGACAGTAAATGTTCTGCAATGTTTCAGACAGTTCAGCAGCCGGTATTCAGCTTTTTGACTGCAAGTGAAGAACGCATCCAATCTAACATTCAAATTATTAAAGACAATACATTATCTACCCAGAGTAAGAATGCCGCAACTATGGACGACTTGTCTTCGTACTTAAAGAAATTTAATAATTCATCGTTTAAAGGTTCCATTGGTGAAACAGAACTGGAAACTGTACTAACACATATGTTTCCTTCGGCGGAGATTATTAACTCATCGTCAACAAAAGCGTGTGGAGATTTTATGATGAAACGCGAGAACCGGTCTAACATAATGTTCGAAAACAAAGTTTACGAGAACAACGTTAAATACGAAGAAGTTGATAAGTTCATTCGCGACGTTGATGAAATAAAGTGTCATGCGATATTTCTTTCTCAAAATAGTGGTATTACCCGTAAGAGAAATTACCAGGTTGACATTCATAAGGGTTGTATTTTAGTCTATATTCACAAAGTAGGATACTCACAAGACAAAATCCAAATGGCGATTGATATGATTGACCAGTTATCGGACCGCATTCAAGACTTGGATAGCGAGGAAGAGCATGAAAACATTATTAGTAAAGCAATATTAGATGAAATTAATCAAGAATATATTGAATTTACGAAACAAAAAGACGAAATTATTCTCAACGCCAAGGATTTCCAGAAAAAACTGATTGGTCAATTGGAGAACCTACGATTAAACGCATTGAGTAAATATCTATCAAATAAGTACGCCAATTCTAACAAATCTGGTTACACTTGCGAACACTGTAATGTTTATCAGGCTCCAACGAGGAAATCACTATCAGCCCACGTAAGAGCATGCAAAAAACACGTTGTTCGTGTGGACATTGAGTAGTTCACGTTATATTATACTATTTTATTTTAGAGTAAGGAGAACCTGACACCCAAATCATCAAAAATGATCCTTATTTTGATGATTTTCTCTCAATAAATCCGTCCACAAGGTTGAATTGAGCATAACCTCTTTACCAAATCCTTGTATAGAGGGTTACATAGTTTTTGTATTGTATATAAAACAAATATGTATATTACATATAATGTCTAGATTATTACATAAAAATAGAAGTAGTTCAATATCATCTGAAACATCTAAATATTATATAAAATGTGATGCGATTGATACTGCGAACCGAATAGAAATTGTGAAATTATTACAGAAACAAAGAGATGCAGATAGTAGAGTATTATTAGCTTATTTAGAAAAGGATAGTAGTAAAATGAATATAGTAGTAAAAATGGGAAGAGAGAACGGTACAATACGAAAAGAATATTCTATTTCAGAACACTTACATAAAATGAATTGTTCTGGATTTATCCGGTTTATATGTATATTTGAATGTTATGATAATAATTCTTCCGACAAAATTTGTCAAGGAACCCCCGAAAAAAATACAAAAAAAGAAGTTCTTATAATGAAGTATTTTAATGAAGGGTCGGTAAAAAGTCACGCTTGGACCCATTCTAATTTCCATATTTTACGTAGCATACTAATACAAACTATATATTCTCTTGTTGTAGCATATCATAATACAGGATTTATACATAATGATTCGCATTTAGATAATATACTTATAAAACGTACTACCCGAAAACATAATAAGTATCAAATTGATAGACGTATTATAGAAATAGAAACCAATAATTATACGTGTATCATAATGGATTTTGAAAATTGTTTTTTTACAGATAAAAGTTCCCCTATATTTTTTTGGAAAATGATAGAAAATATAATTACACGTGTTGGAATTGAACTTACTAATAATAAAGGCGATAAGATTGAAGCATCAAACATGTATGAGATTTTAGGATATATTTCAACTAATAAATATAATAATTATTTACAAGTTCTTAATATTATTCCAATGATAGAGCGAATGGAATTTACTCTATTAAGTCTTCCGAAAATTATGGTATATGGTTCAAATGACACTTACACCTTTGACAAATAAAACATACATTTATACATATAATGGCTGATTAGTATATTTTCAGCGTTTATTTTCATTCTAGTGATAAATCCATACACCTATATTCTCACACAAACATTGTTAGGGGGTCTTTTCGGTCAGATTGCCGAAACAAATGGTTACATCACAACACGCGTCTACATCTTATTGGTTCGCGGTTCTATAGACTTGAACCTGTTTTCATAATTATTTTTGTTTCTATTATACCAATTATTTTCAAGAGTAACGAGAACCTTGAAAATAATTACACAAAAAACACTCCAAAATGCACGGTTTAATGTGTATATTTGTCCACAGGTGTATATTAAAAATTATATAAAAATAAATAATTATATTATCGTATCAATGAGCACCGAAGAACTTGTTCAAGAAAATAATAATCCAGATATCGGAATATGTGAGGAATGTGCTGGTGAAATAAATTGCAATAAAGATAATATATATATTCTAACAAAGGAGGATGAAAACGACAAATTATGGTGTCAACGTTGTTTTGAAGAACTGTGGAAAGAATATAGCAATAATGGGTGGACAGGTGATGACATAGAATATTATTTAGAATTAGAAAAGGAAGAAGAAGACGAAGAAACATCGTAATTAATCTACTACATATTATTTTACTATAACGAGAACCCTGCATTGTGCAAAGTAATTTTTCCAATGGTATATTAGAATAAAAATGGGAAATATACATATGTGTTTCAAAAAGCGGCATATATGTATCATTTGTCAAAACCAAATTACAGAATATTATATCGTCTGTGCCATTTGCAAACAAATGATGCATGACGAATGCGAATATGCATTTAATAACACAAACAATACCGATTTTTGCCCTGGATGCGGACGAGAGAGCCTTATGTTTTACAAATTTGATGCATCATAGTCGTATATTGAGAACCCGTTACATAAAATCATCAAAAACACTTCATTTTGATGATTTTTTACGAAAAATTTGACAAATCTATTCCAAAATCTTTGTATGTCATTTTATGCGCAATTCTGCCGCGTGGACAATAGTATTTTCTGGTGTGTCTTCGTCCGCCATTCATTGCTATTGGCAATTCTATTATCCAATTTTTATTTTCAAATACATCTTTCAAAAAATGGGACATAAATATGTGTATCCAATCGCGCACCAGTCTGCATCGCTCTTGTTTGGGCATCATTTGAAAAAAATCACCAAATGTAACTGACTTGTTATAATATTGTTCTAATTCGTTAGTTATTTCTATCGGTGGCTGGGCGATTTCTAAAAACTGCATAAACGACGTTTTTGTTTTTACTTCTTCTGAATATAATAAGTTTTTGGTAGTTGATCTGTATTTGTCGTGTTTATTCGTATCACTTTGTCTTGCATTAAAATACTTTTCGTACCAGGTTTTGCCATTAAATGCTATTGAAAAATAATACAACGGGATTGGATATACGTATGTTCCTTGTTTTCTGTTTTTTGAACTAGTTTTTATCTCATATTCATTTGCGCACTCAATATTTGATTTATCTTCAAATCTTACGTTGGTTATTGTTGGTAATTGTTTATGTATATGCTGTAATAATGTTTTTATCATAATAACAGACCCGTGTCCTCGGTCTAATGGTATGTCTTCTGAACAATCTGCGTCATACATTAAGTGTGGAATAACAGCTGCAACCGGTTGGTTATCATTATATGAAATAGATACATTGACACAGTCTATTTGATTGCCTCCAATTTTGAAGTTTCGGCAATATATTTGTTCTCTTAATGATAATGTGTTGTCTATTATTTTGAATGTATATTTTCCGACTTTTACTGTGGTTGTTATAGCGTCCATATCTTATACATATGATTTAGAATTTAAGTTTCTTTGTAAATACATTGCCGAGAACCCGTTACATAAAATAATCAAAAAACACTGCATTTTGATTATTTTTACACCTTTTCTCATTTCAAACGCCCAATTTTTATAGCGGTTGCTGGTTTTTCGCACACTACACGACCAGTATTAGTGACGTAAACCGCCATTGATTATGGGGACAAATCCATAAGTTATTTTTTTGCGAATATTATATTGTATATTCCGTTCTAATGCTGCTTTCGCAATAGCGGCCGAGTCAGCTTTTTCTTTCATACAAAAATATTCCCGTTGTTTATTTAAACGTACAATGGTATTCTCATATCTATCCTCTGGTTTTAATAGTTCCTGTTCTGCCTTGTATTTTTTTATATCATTATAATGTTGGTCAATCGCTTGTTTTGTATGTTTTTGTTCCATATTTCTTATATCTAAGTCCATTATACCAAGATAACCTGGTATAATATTTTTTGGTTTCATTTATTGTTACTACTATAATAATAAATGATATATTTTATATCAATTTTATAATAAAAAATCGGCGTAAAGACCTAATTTTGGGGGGTGTACAACCCGATTTGTTCATATATATTATCATACATAACCTCCCTCTTTATCGTCAGATAATACCAATTGTTCATATCTCCGTGGCATCGGTCCAGCGAGCAACTTATTCCATAACCATATACTTGTAACGTTTTAAGTTCATCATTATACGGTTCTAATAGCGTAAACCCAATTTTCATTTGGTTGTATAATAAAGTCGCAATTTCTCTCACTAACTCAACCTCGGTAAACGTAAAATCATCATCTTCTTCTTCATCATCCTCTAAAAATTCAAATAACGACTTATGTGTATATTCAACATTCTTATCCATATCATATAAAAGTCTAAATTTAACATTATCATTTACATCATATACAAAATCCGTATCTCCGTCGTAATATTGTTTTGTAAACTCTTTTCCGAGTTTGCCCACCTCGTGCATAAACAGCGATAACATCTTTTCACTCAAAAATTCATCCGATTCCATATTCGCATCAAACGTATTGAAATCATATTTGGTTTCTTCCAATTTAACATATTGTGCATATTTTTCATCACCAATACTGGATATTATATAATTCATATTACGATAGGCAGTAAAACAATGGTGTAATTCTTGCATACTAATTCAATAGTTAATATAATATTGTTTTTATATATTTTTGGTAAACAACGAGAACCTTGACAAACAATATTATCAAAAAATGACCGTTATTTTGATAATTTTTTCAATAAACACCCTTTCACACGATTGGTTTGGGCAGAACCTCTGTATCAAAACAAACACTATTCTGCAAGTTGTATACGCAATGCGATACGTATAATCCCGCAATATAATGACAGAATGGGTGATGTGTTTCATAACAATTATTATCCGCACTGAATGAGAAATCCAGATATTTACTTAACACTATTAATATAAGCCACCCCTGCGCTATTGCAAGATTGTCTACGTTTTTCATAAACATATATATATTCAAAAAAATGGTAGAATATATACTCCAATTACATTCAATATTACACAATATGCGTTCATAATAGTAATGATATATAATAGACATTAGAACAGACGATGTCATTATAATCGCCATGAATTTGTCCAGAATTTGTTCGTCGGTTGTAATTGCAAAATTATAAAATAACCAGTATATACACGGTAATGTCATGAATACATGCGACACTACCATGTGAGAGAATAATTCTCTATGTTCGTGCTCGGTTGGTGTTTCTCTGCGACAACAAGTTGCTATATCTATCTTTTCCTTATCGTTCATATCACAATAAATAGATTACCGATATCTGTTTACACCCTATAATATAATATATAACGGAATAACTTTAAGTTATTTCAAAATAAAAACCAAAGTTGTAAAATCAATAGTAGGAACCTTACCTACGATGGTGTAATTTTTCCACTTATTCTTCTTATTTGGTATTGGACGTGGTGGAAGACGATTTTTTGAAAACACGCAATCGTAATTTCCCACTGGGACCCTTTTACTATATTACTTTATCACTCTTTAAAAAAGTCCAGAAAAGAAATGGCATCGCTCCGCGAAAATGGACAAAAATAAATGTCCAAAATTCAAAAGTGCCAGGGAAATCTTGTAAACCCCCCCTCCGAAAAACACGATGTGAGCATAATGCAGCAAATCTCATTTTTTCATTGAAAAGTACGACTGCATAATTTTTTAAGTATTTTATACGGAAAAGGATTTAGACAATATATAACCTACCTATTATATTAACAAATGTTAACAGAAAAGTTGCCAGAAGTTGCTACTAAATATTTATGTGAGCATTGTGACTATAATACAGATAAGACCAGTAGTTATTCAAAACATTTATTGACTGCAAAACATCGCAGGAAACACCAGATAACAGAAAAGTTGCCAGAAGTTGCTACACCGCTTATATGCTGCGATAATTGTACTAAAACTTATAAATCTCGTGTCGGACTATGGAAACATAAACAAACGTGTAAAGAACCAGTGAATGTAAATGACATAAGTAATTCTGAGTATATGTCAGTTTCATTCAAAGATAATCTCATAATTGAACTATTAAAACAAAACCAAGAGTTCAAAGACCTTATGATTGAACAAAATAAACATATGTTGGAACTCGCTAATAAAGCCGGACATAACACCAATTGCAATAATACTACCAATAATAAGTTCAATCTTAACGTATTCTTGAATGAAACTTGCAAGGATGCCATCTCCATGGACGATTTTATCAAATCGTTTGAAGTAACACGTGATGAATTCCTCCATACAGGTAAGGTTGGCTATATTGAAGGCATATCGGCTGTCATGGCACATCGCTTCCGAGATATGGAGGTACATACCAGGCCGTTACACTGTACGGATTTGAAAAGGGAAACCATCTATATCAAGAATGCAGACAAATGGGAGAAGGACGATGCAGCCAAGACGCATATGAGAAAAGCAGTCAGAGGGGTTGCTAGGAAGAACAAACAGGAAATGTGGCGATGGTACGATGATAACAAACCGGAGGTGGAACAAATTGGTACTGATGTGTGTGAGGACTACTTCACATATCACAGGTCCGCGCTGGGAGGCTATGGTAAAGAAGAAGACTTGAAGTTTGAAGATAAAATTATTCACAATGTTCTCAGCAGTGTCCACGTAGATAAGTCTAGTGCACTCACTAGATAAGTTGTGTTGGCGGGTAACACTGAACACTTACATATACTTTTCACTATTATTTTCAAGAGTAAGGAGAACCTTGATAAATAATAATTATCCAAAAATTGACCTAATCATAATATGTACCATTTTACACCCTTGAAGATTTAGAGCAGTTTCAGTATGGTTAAACGGATCATGAATGCTGTATCGCTACCTGCGGTTGTTACGTCGGCTGTTCCAACCACAGAAGAAACTTTGCTACAAAATTGGATTACACCCCAATTTAATATTGAACAAATAATTATATACCATATACCATATACCATATACTATATAATGTCGGACTCCAGTTATACAAAATGGCAGATTAGTATCTTCTCTGCGGTTATTTTCATTCTAGTGATAAATCCATACACCTAATTTACTAGGGGGTATTTTAGGTCAGATTGCAAATATGAATGGTTGCCCCACAACACGCGGGTTAATCCTTCATACAATCGTCTATATCTTATTGGTTCGCGGTTCTATGGATTTGAAACTGTTTACATAATAATTTTGTTTCTATTATACCAATTATTTTCAAGAGTAAGGAGAACCTTGACAATAATATCCGAGAAAACACCCATTTATAGTAGTATATAACCAGGTGTGGGAGGTCAGTTCGCCATTTCCCACAAAGGGGGAACCATCTTATCATTCCACATAATATGATAAATAATAGTATAAAACGTATATTAGATGATGTTTTACTCATATTATAATATTAAAATATTATAACATATATTTATCGTCTCCACATTGGTAATCAATTATAGAGTTCTTCTTTCAACTTCTTTTTCAACTTCTTTTAATACTCCACTCCAATCCCCATGAGTATCCCCTTTGAATATCTTTACACTTTGATACCAATCCGTGTTTTCTGTATTATCAAACCATCTCCAATCTGACGTAGCCCCTAACAATAGCCACGTATTGACCCCCATTGTTCCACACAGATGTGTAATGGAAGTATCAATAGTAACAACCATGTCTACATTTCGTATAATAGCAATAGTATCAACAAATGCCGCTTCTTTATCAATTTCAAAATTCAATATGTCAAACCCACAATCGGAAATCTCATCCGATCCATCTCCACATTGTATAGAAATAATGTCTACATCCAACGAAGAAATTGATTTAAACATGTGTAATGGTATATGTTTTTCAATATGAGGATGTGCTCCTTTCCAACATAAAGCAATTCGTAGTTTATTTTTGCAAGTATTCGAGAGAGTATCTTTCCATTGTTTGGTTTTATTCTCATCTTCAACAATATAAGATGTTCCTGTAAATGGAGTAATATTATCTATTTTCAAAACATAAAGTACAGCTATAATGCTGATACGATAATCGTATATAGAAATATCATAAATGCCACTTAATGGTGTTATATTCGGATAATTATGAAAGTCAATTAATCCGCATAACTGTTTATTTATCAAATAATGAATTTTCATATCAGGAAACATATTCGTCAATTGAAATAAATATCGTGTGAATTGAACTTGGTCTCCCAACCCTTGTGTATTATTTACCAAAAGTGTATTACATTTTTGAGTACCATCCCAAATAGGTATTGGATTCAATACATCATTATTATCAATCTGATTCGATAACTTATGTATACACGAAAGCCCTTCATATATTTCTTTATTTTTCAAATATAAAAACCCAAGTTGATGGATGGACTGATGTCGTGTATCAACTGAATTTGCGTTTAGAATAATATCAATACCTTCTTTCATTCTATTCAAATACCCTAAACAAGCAGCTATACTATGCAATGCGCCTATATTGGAAGAGTCATATGAATGAGCCTTTTTGTAATATTCAATCGCTTCATTATATTTCCGAATATAAAAATAACCACGCCCAATATTCATATACACACTACTCAAATATGCGTGTTGTAAGTTAACCGATGTTGTTTCCTGAATTTTAATGATTAAATCATTGTATGATTTAATTGATTCCAAATATTTGCCTTGGTTTGAAAGTTGTATAGCCATATCAAAATCATATTGTATTGAAGTTTCCTTATAATCAACATAACTTTTCACTTCAAAAATAGTAGAATGAAATATATTATTAATCTCCCGTTTGACATCGCCTCGGTCATCATTTGTAAAATATACAGAACGTGCTAACTGAATGAATTCATCGTCGAATTGTTTTTTACTTTCTTTTATTCTCAATTTATCTTCAATTTCCCATAAAGCCAGATTAATCTTTTTTAACTTATCATAAACATTACTATCTAAGTTGAACTTATCAATGAATGGTTTGAGGAATAGTAATTCAGTTTCAACGTGTTTCAATTTGGAAACATCTACGATTTTATGTAACTTAATTTCTAAAATAGAATATTTATCAAAAATTTCGCCAACAGATATAGGTATATGTGGGTTTGAATTATCCATATCTAATATAGGAATAAACTTTAAACATGCTGATAACGCATCAAACACATATGGCTTAGTACGACTATTAGTTGTAAACACATATTCATTTCCGGACATATTAACATTATCGTGTATTTCTCCCATATAATTCCCCATAAATGTAGATTTCTTTATGGGAGCAGTCGCAAATACACCTAGTCCCGCATTGGGTATTTTACTATATCCTAATTTCACAAATGCCGGAATATATTTGGGAACATCGCATACACTGAGATTGATCGGGTCCATCACAAGTATATAACTTTATGTTATTTACACCGATGAAGATTTAAGCGGGTTCATTCTTCAAGTAATATACCAGCAATGATTTGAATTAAAGCACCTCATCAGAGGTCATTGCTGTTTCGTCGTGTATGTTTGTAACATTTGCCACCACATAAGCAACGTTGCCATTGCCAACCAAATTTCCATAATATATCTACAAATAATGATACAATCGACACTTTTATCATAGATTCGCCTACACACAACACATACAAGATTGCGTGTGGTTTTTTTTTCCATATACAATCGGCATATCGGACATTTTTGATTGAATTCATACCACTCGGCCAGACACTTCTTATGAATAAAACCGATGCAATTACACTCCCTTGTATAGCAGACATTATTGCTTTCTAAACTCATAGGAAATAATTCGTCATCAAAATCAACAGACAAACAAACAAAACACTCTTCATTATGTAGATCGCTTTTATTTGCAACT
>Ga0208426_1000169_pt1 | contig 11076 bp, 11 predicted proteins | sample DEB19_08_DNA_6_FD_184524 | JGI IMG/M metagenome (GOLD analysis project Ga0208426, IMG submission 184524) | Aqueous microbial communities from the Delaware River and Bay under freshwater to marine salinity gradient to study organic matter... | ecosystem: Environmental > Aquatic > Marine > Coastal...
GACGCTTTTCACGCACACAATGTGGAAAACATTAAGGGATCTAAAATATTCGTTTAATTACATTTTCACACCAACAATTGAAAATGTGAAATTGCCTAAGAGGGGTCTATCAGGGGCAGCGAAAGCAGCACCATTTAAGGTAAACGCACTTAGTTTCAAATCTACGATACTTCTTGTTTTATAAAAAGTTGTCATAAGAGATGCCATCGTTCCATTTGACACCACCTCATTCGCATTTACAAATGTTGATACTGACCCGAGTGTTGCAGATTGGTTCTGTCGTCTTGTATTTGTCAGTGATAATTGAGGTATGAAATCAAATCCTTCGATTTCAAGACGATACCCTCCACTAGAATTAAGCGAGGTTGTAAAAGAAGTTGTTTGGGTTAAGAAGATATTGAAACGGTCATATTTATCCCAAAAGGATTGACACACTTTTCGTATATCAATGCCTTTCAAAGTAAAAGTAGTGTAGTCCGTATCACGCACTCCCAAGTTGGTTTCCGTTGTTGTAAGTCCCCACGGATTGATGTTGAGCGTTGCCTTTTCCACTCCATAAATAGGTTTCACAAAAAACGCCAATTGCCAATAGGGTGTCACAAATCCACCAAATCCTGCCGCATTCGTTGTTCCCGTATTTTCTGAGTTTTTAAAAGTAATGGTAAGCGGGACATTATCCCCGTCTTTTTTGAACTGGACTGGGGCAACTGGGTATGCCAAATCAACCCCATAATTTGAACCTCCCGCTGGATTCATGACTGTTCCTATAATCGCATTCTCTGTATTCAATCTTAAACCTTCCGTATCATTGCTTTCTTTCGTTCCATTATTTACAAAATTAAGACCTGAAATCTGAACGGGGGTAATACGAATATCGCCTGTATTGTTTCCAGTTCCTCGCAAAGATATCATCCCTAACTGTATTTCAAAATCATCGTGTTTATCCCAAAACAAATCACACAATCTTCGCATATTGAAATCGGGGTATGAGTATATTTTGCTATTATCTGTTACAAGTCGTTTTATTGGTATAACAACACTTGAATTGAAACCAAAGAAAGCACACTCATTCATTTTTCCAGGGATTACAGGTTCAAATAGAAAATGAAACTCAACATTATTGAAATTATTTCCAGCAGGAAAGACACCAAAATTAGAAACACCGGATGAAGCAGTAGGTTCTGTATTTGCCAACGCAAACTCAAAGTTTTCAAATCTGTTGCCCTTTTTGAAATTGAAAGACCAACCTGTATTGATAATTAATGGATTTATTGTGGGTCCTGCCGCAGTTAAAAACGCATAAGCAACAGGCACCCATTCTTTATTATTTATTGACCCAGTTGATTCATATATCACATTAGACCATTCTAAACCTCTCAAATTGTATGATAATTGCCCCATAGTTGAACCACTAACGAGTGTTATTGCTCCATCTGTTGAAAAGGACACCAACTTCAAAGCGAACTGGTCGTATTTGTCCCACATCTCTCCCATCACATTTTTCATATCAATATTGTTAAATGTGAATAGCGTCTTTTGCGCGTTAATCGTGCAAGGATTAACCGTCGATTTCGTAGATAATATAAGTGAAGCACTGTCTGATAGCATTTATATTATATGTATATTTTTATTTATTCTTTAACTCCCACAACTGAAAATGTAAAGGTTTGCGCGTTTAATTGGGCTGTTTGGATTGACCCATTACCAGTAACAGACCAACAATAAAAGGTTAAACTAACATTCTCACTTTCGGGTTTGCGAAATGTATTTATTGACATTGGGGCTTCTCCATATTCACAATCATTTGTAAAAGTTTGATTATAAAAAAATTGCTGTATAAATCCGTTTCCTTGTTTATATCCTGTTGTCACCCGTAAGTTATTGATAAATTGAAGACCCTCTATTTCCCACCACATACGACGCTGTGCTTGTGACATTGTTGCCCCTGTCCCTTGCATTCCAATTGAATTACATATCAAATTGAACTTGTCATACTTATCCCACAAACTGCCTAAAATATTCCTCATATTGATATTGGTAAATGTGAAGATTGTAAAATTAGCATTTCTTGTTCCAAACTGATTTGTTCCAGCCCCTGCTGGTAAAATGGTTCCGCTCAATGTGAAATTAACCTGCTCGTTTTGATACAGCATTGTGTATGGACTTGGATAAATCTTGGTATCGTCAATCGGCACAAAGGCCAAAAAGAAAATACGCGGGGATATTGTTGTGGGTGCTCCTGTTTCATATACAAATTGAAGTGTTAATTGGACATTATTCGCATCGGGTTTTATCATTACAAATGTTCTCGTGTTTGAGGAGCGGTTAAATTGCCGTGGCAAACTGACTGTAGTTGATATGTTTGTTTCATCAATTGCCGTTTGAAATCCCGCTTGTTTTCCTTGATACGACGCCTGAATCAGATTCAAACCATCTTGATAAAGCGTCGCCATACCAGTCCCTGATGCTGGATATGTATCATTAATATACATTTTGAAATACTTGTATTTGCTCCACAGTGTTTCGCCAAGAACTATTCTCAAATCAAAGTTGAACGTCACAGTCATACTATCGGCACTTATTACTCCCGTTGTCGATGGGGTTGTTGTAAGTGACCCACTATTGAGCCATAATTTCGCTATTTCGATATCCATTATTATAATAAACATAGATTTTTATTATAATGTGCTAAACTGTTTGCTTTTTGAGTTTTCTAAGTTCTCTACGCTTGGCGTTGATTGCGTCTTTGTTTTAGAATATTGAGTTTCTTCAATACCTCGCGTATGCAACGCCATTTTCCATTACAAGCACCTGATCGTAGCAGGCAAATGCGGTTTGGAGGGCAGTGATAGCACCAGCAGAGTAGTAATTTACGATACTGTAGATATCAGATGTGTTAGTGTTCGTACCGTTAAAAATGGACTGTCCGGCAGTGCCTTGATACACCTCAGTGTCGATTCCAATGACGAAATCACCGGATTCAGTTGTAGATGCGGTATTGATATTGGTGACCGCAACAGGGGCATCGAGAGTGTATGCCGACAGGGTAATACTGGGCTGGTTCTGTAGGTCAGCAATTGAACCAAAGCATTTGAGAGCCTCTGAATACATCTCGGCGTGGGTGATAGGTGCCGTCGATGGGAGGACGTCGGCGCCAATTCTAAAAAGTGGGCCGCGATTGACGTTAGCGGTTCCGTTTCCGAATGCGCAGTGAGACATAGGGAACTGAGAATCTACGCCGGTGGCGGCATTGCTTCTGGTCGCCACCAAGAGGCATTTCAATGAACTGAACTTGGCGGGGATGGGGAAAGAAACCTCAGTTTGGGTAGCAGCAGGGATGGTGGCTGAGTTGGTGTATGATCTCCAACTGGGCAGAACCATCTGCATGGGGCTGGAAGAGCCGGCCTTGATTGCCTGGACGGCGGAATCGGGCAATTCCAAGAACTCTCCACAGTAATTCACCTGACTAATATTGTAAGAAGCAATTGTTCCGCCTCTGTTCATCAGTGCGCGAGCAACATTCGATTGTAAAACGATCTCTAATCTTAACGGGGCTGCGGTGAGCTCGAAAAGCGGCAAATACTTAGAACCGGCCAGGGAACCAACGACAGAAACCAAGTTGATGGCGAATGGGAAAGAGTGGGTAGCAACGCCAAGAACGCCGAGAGCGCGACCTCGATTGACGGAGGCAGCATTCAAGACATCACCAGCAGCGGCGGCCTGTAAAACGGAATAATCGGGGTTGGTTCCAGATGTTACAGCAAAGCGTCCCTTAACCGAATCTTCGGGAACCTGGTAATCGTAGAGGATCTTGCTTAATTGATGGTAGTTATCAATATCTTCACAGATATACCACGCTATAACTAACAAGCATTTCCTCTTGTTAAGCGTCATACCTTTTTAAATGGGGTATGCACCCTCTCGGGTGGGACTAGACTATATCTTATGCATCATCAGGTTGATTAGACCGTCATTTGATGCCCACAGGCATTTAGTCGTTGAACCGCCTTCATATCCTATCATAACGGACTTAGAAGACTGGCTGCGGATTGCCCTATAATATGAAACTTATTACTATACCTTATGTTGTTAGCATAAGCCACCATAATGTTTCCACTATGGTTTAGTATTTCATACCTTGAGGGGTTTCCCGCAATTTGGATGTGTTGCCCTAAATAAATAGGACTAGCATATCTTTTGGATACACTTTTTCTCCCTGAAAATTTTTGATTTTTTTTTGTTAAGGAGATTTGACCCATGGAACACGCGTATTCTCTGGATAAAAGCGTGGAAGCCACACGACTCGAGTGTGGTAGCAGTGGTGGCCCCACTGACGACCAAATTGAGGGTTCCCTTCAAATAGGACTCGGAGGGGATAAGGGCAGTGTTGGCTCTCGTGGGCAAATTGATCGTGATTGTCTCAGATTGCGCAAAAGTTGTGCCGCCTTGCGGTTGTATCTGGGATAAAAATCTTCTTGCCGGTGCGGACTCAGTTTTCGACTGGAATTTCAGGTTCTGGGGTAAGGACATTGTATAAACTTATTAGAGATAATAATTTTATAAAAACACGTTTAAAAACGATTTATCGTTTTCTTTCTAAACCACCCGAAACTTTTCTTTGAAGTGCCTCTTCAACTTTTTTGGCGGTGGGGATTTCATTAAAGGGCAATTTTTGACCCATCATTGCCGAACCCATCGCGAGTTTGTGTCCCATCATCGAATTTCCTAAACTTTTCTTGTGTCCGAGCATTTATATTGTATCATTAGAAAATAAAACGTAGTTTGCCCTATTAGGATGAAAAAGGAAAGGGTAAGGGAAAACGTAGTTTGCCCTATTTAGTCTCGGAAATCTACACAATCGATTTGAAGGCACATCTGGTAATTGATTCCATTCATATCAACCAACAGACCATTATTATCAATGATGCGGATTTGTATCTCATCCAATTTATTCACATACAAATTCGTTCTGTAATTGTTTGTATTCTCATATGTAATTATGCTAAACGGAGACACCCCCACTGGAATTGTTGCTAAAATATTCTGATTATAAGGTTGAGCAATATTCACATTGTAAGTAGGAAAATTCACCTCTATATTCAGCGCCCTTATTTGATTCAGATTCACACAGTCGCGACTTATGAGCGTTCGACTCGACGACGTTGTATTCGTTGATTTGCTAAAGCCTATCACGTGGTTAAATGACCCCGCATATATAATGAATTCATTTGTAGTATGCGTTATTGTGATTTTCGCCGTAATGCTACTATACGTCAGCGTATAGGCCGACCCCATCTGTGATTGTAAAAGCGCAACCAGATTGGTGACGTTATAATTACCCGGCGGCACGGTGTATTCGAATACCGACCCAGTAACCACACCCCACGAAAATGTATTGTCCTCACTCGTTATGCTATAAAATGAATACGGGATGCTCGCATTTTGAAGCGACAAGTAAATATGATGGCCGTCGGGGATTTCTATCACCGGCAGATTGTAAATCGCATTTGCTATATTATCATTCACATATTGTGTAGCATACCGGCTATTCAAGTATATTTGTATCGATTCGCTTTTCATCGGCATAGTTTTATATTATCTTGAGATTTTTACAACTATTTATTGGCGATAGTTAGAGGATTGCCGTTTTTATAGAACTTTTCTTCAAACAGATCGATGTCTAAATGATTATACGGCGCATCAAACACATAGTCATATAATTGTTTCATCTCATCTTCTTTCATTTTAATGAGCTCTTTGGTAATTGTTGCTAATTCTTCCTTATTGCGAACACCGTTAAAGATACTCGCCCACGTAAGTTGCTTCCTCAAAATTTTTGGAAAATAGAGGTATGACTGAACCGTGAATATGAATGAACAATTCAAATGGCGCGCCTTGATTAGCATTGAGTTGAGTTCGCGCAGCAGCGCCTTGTCTTTCAGGTTGTTTGCGAAATCGTCTATGATTACCAACGTATATTCGTTTTCATCGTCATCATCACGCGACTCTTTGATTTCCGTCAATTCATCTTTCAGTTTCATCAGTTCTTCTTGATCAAATTCGTGATGCACTTTGTCGTGGTTTTTAAATGGGTGATTCGCCACGCTGAGAAATGACGCCGCAGGGCAGTAGTAGTGGATATGATGGAATTTCTTTTTATACACCGTCTTCATCTGGTTTAAAAGGAAACTCGATTTCCCCGATCCACCACTACCTATGTAGAGGGTAATTGCTCCATTTCTTCGCGAGAAACCAACGGGAATATCAGGTACGAATATATCCATAGTCTCCTTAATTGGTTTGGTCTTAGGCACCGCTTTATTGGTTTCCTCTGTTATTAAAAGGGACATTCTATATACATTACGGAAACATTTAATTAAGCATTTAGGGCATTTTTTTATCTCCCTCTATATTATAATTGTAATGAGCAACAAAAATGAGTCTGATGATGCAGCGGATGACGCCGGTTTGACCAAACAAAAAAAACCACGCAGCGAGGCGCAAATCGCAGCATTCGAAAAGGCGAGGGCGATTCAAGCCGCTAAACGTGATGAGAGGCAGGCTGCAGCAACCGGGCGAGCACCTGATCCAGACAAAGAGCGCAAGAAGATTATACTGCAGGCCGTCAAAGAGAAACTTAATGGTGAGCCTAAATCCAAAGCCCCGCCTGTGGTTGATGAGACCACCGAGGAGGACGTCAGCGAAGAAGAAGAGGCAGCCCCACCCAAGAAGGCCGCGAAAAAGGCCGCGCCTCCACCCCCACCCATCAAGGCAAAGAAGGAACCCAAAGTCGTTTATGAGGAAAGCAGCGAATCCGAGGAGGAGGTCGTCATCGTCAAGAAACGCAAGAAGCCAAAGAAGAAGACCATCATCATCGAGGAATCCGACAGCGAGGAAGAAGAACCCTCTCCCCCACCAAAAAACGTTGCGATTCCCACCCGAGATACTAAGTCGCAGATGAACAAGTCGATGTTTAAGGTTCATACACCAAAGGTCGATGCGCCACCCAAGCCCATTTATTATTTCGCGGACTAATAGGGCAAACTACGTTTTCCCTCGCCCTTTCCTTTTTTCCTCCTATTATATATAATGGAATCCAACGACCCACCCGTCAATGACCTCGAATGCCGCGAACCCGCACCTATGTCCATCGACCGCTCATTTAGTATCGTCGATTACTACAACAAAGAACAGCAGAATTTTAAAACCATTTTAGAAGGTGTTGGCGTGGCCACGCTCTTAACCATCCTTGGCTTTTTCATTTACCACATTTTCAAATAATATATATTACTAACATCTTATAGTATTATATACTAATGCATTCGAGTGGCCGGGCGGGGCCGTTTAATTAAGGAGAGGCAGGTCCGAAGGTCTTGATGGTCATAAAATTGATTGGTCTTCTTATAAAATATTAAAAATAAAACATCTTATTATTTTATACAATGAACAAAACACCTGATATGTGTGATATTATTGGACTTATGCACCAGTATCAAGCCAAGAACAACATTACCAAGCAGTGTATTACAAATGCTCAATATATTTACGATTCAATAAAACATTCTAATTGGTCAAGCAACGTCACTCCAAAGGCAGTAATCGTAGTTTATACTATTCCAGAAAAAAATGAGGTATACTTTGCGGTTCATATGGTTATTCAATGGAAAAATAAACTTCTTGAGCCGTCGCACGAATTCGGTCATCTAAAAAAGACTGAGTATTTCGATAATATTAATAACGTTATTCAAAAAATGAATTTAATTAGTCCTGGATTTAATAGGGATTTAGCGGCCGACCTCATTTCTAAATATTTAAAATTCGTAAAATACGCTGAGCAGATTGAGGCCGGTTGTTTCTTAGTTGATAGGGAATACTATGATTTACAAGCGAATTACGTTGAAGCGGGTCTTATTAATATATAATACTAACAAGTAGAAAACTTACCACTTAGTCGAAAACTTACCACCGTTTTCAAGTATTTTTTATAAAAAACTCAAAAGGGTCAAAATAAAAAATCGGCATTTTCAAAAAATTATAAAAAATACTGGAAAACAGTGGTAAGTTTTCGACTAAGTGGTAAGTTTCCACTTCTTATAGTATTATATAACAAATACAGATTTATTATATACTTAATAGGCCTCTTTGGTTTCGTTGTCAGAATCAAGGTCATCGCATGGAGGTTCGCAATCTTTTCTATTAATCCCAGTAACATATTTGACTCCCTGTGGCGTTTCAAACGATTGAAACTTATTAAGCCACTTATAAAATTCATCTCTACCATATTCTTGCTTGGCCCGCCTGGACTTTAACTGAGTAAAATCCTCGCTACATTGAAAGTCAGACCATAAATCTCGGTATTTTATTTTTTGATTACTATCATTAACAACCTGATACAAGTCATTGAAAACCTTTTGGAATAAATTTTGATCTTCAATAAATTTCTCGGTGCGGATGCGGACTGACTGTGGAATATCAAATTGGATTCCAATACCTTCGCAATAAAATCGCTCATAAACGCCCAATAATAAATCTAAGAATATCGGTTTCATACGGATTTGAAAATCCTCAGTTTCGTATAATGAATTGGCCTTTTTGTATAAAACGCCATCGATGACTTTTCCAATTTTATTAACGTCATCTGTAAAATTTATAGGAAACTCAATGTGAGTCAAACGTCTGTAATCACTTGCCTGGGGCTTACCGTCCAATTCGGGTGGGTTATTAAATTCCTGAACTTGTGTAGCATTCATTTTAAACTGAACCGGATTATTATGTAAAAGACGAGCGGTGAATTCACCTCCTCCGGTCAAATTTCGAAGAGTAGCTACTTTGATTTTTCCCTCAACTTCCTTGAAGTTAATATATCGTTTACCAATACAATTGTATAAATCCGGACTTGCCGCTCCCGCCTTGTCGATGTCCTTGAGAAGACCATTAGGTGCCTGATAATAGTAATCGCCCAAAATGCGTCCCATCATAGCACCAGTGAATCCCTTACCATTACCGCCTTGCCCGTTGAAAAGAAACATTTTCTGATAAGCACGCCCATCAAGACCGGAAGCAAGTATTTGTAAATATAATGTTCTTAATTCTGGTTCAGGCTGTATAGATTCAATGATTGTTATAAGTTCCTCACGAAGTCTGATATTTTCATCGTCATCATAATCAACAACTTTATAATTACAGCGAGTGCTAATAGTCATATAATCATCAAACTGATAATTTCGAAATCCGCGATTTGTTAAATCTACTACACCATTTTCAAAGCCCAATAAATAATCTTTTTTATTAAATAGTTCTTTCACGACTTTTACCTTTGGAATAATAAGCCGAATAATATCATTGAAAGCACCGCCTTTACAAGTCATATTTCTCAATTCTTTAAGAAGAAGATTCCTCATATTATCAGATAATTCAATAGCTGAATTAATTTCGCATTCAATAAGATTGTATAAATCCTCACTAATGTATAGAGTCATTTTTACCTTTTTGGTTGTTTCGTCATACCACCGACCAACGCCATCCTGTTCTCTGAAAACATATAGTTGGTCATTTTCCATAATAATATAATTACCCCATTCTTTCAAAAATCGGTCAGCCAGTTTTTTTGCTGAAAGCGAATCAATCCATTCCTCATCTGTCTTATCGCAGTCGTAAAGCGGAATTTCAATTGCCTCGTCAAATGGTTTTTGAACATAGTTAAGTTGAATTCCAAACTTATCAAATAACACTTTTTCACAATCATTCAAAATATTATCATACCATAATTCTTTCAAAATCATAAACCCGTCTTGGCAAGGAACAATATTCTCAATGGCGAATCCCTTCTCTTCTACAAGATATGAAATGGTAGTCTCTTGTAAAAGTCGCTCGATAGACTGACCCCATAAGGCCATAACACCACGTTTTTTCTCATCCACTGTTTTCCATTTATCGGAATCGTGTTTTAAAACCATTTTTTCAATAGTATCTTTATTGCTGGAATAAACAATTTCAATAATTTGCTTCATTTCGGATTCGATGCTACTTATTTCTTTGATTTTGGAATTCTCATTTTTAATTACATTATTCTCTTTAACCCAACCGGCGTATGATCCGCCAAACATAAGAGTAAGCGGCAACATTTTTGCGGTATCCTTTGAAACGCCGTGATGCTCGATAATCATTTCACGAATTTGTTTCGGATTTTGAGTATAATTTTTCAAAGCGGGAACATCAAGACCATGTTGAGCACAAATTGCAGCAAAAATGGTCGGATGCGCATTAACCATATCGATGTCGACATACACATCTTTACAAAGTGAATGGCGAGTCGGCCTATGATATACACATAGCGATGCGTGACTGCACGGCGTAACGCGACCATATTTATGTTTGGGAAGTTGAAACGAAACCTGGAAATTTTTCGTCTTTTTATTAAAACATTCTTTGTATTTTATCATTTGGTCAATCTCAGTCTTGTAAGGGATTCCCTCATATCGTTTAATACCTTGGTATGCGATACCTAAATTATTTTTGATAAAACCGTAAATCATTTTAATGTTAGTATGCTCAGTCATTTTCTTTTTGTCGAAAATCGTGGTCTTGTAGTCGTCGGGGTTCAATCGCCAGTTGAAAATTTTGGGTTCAGAGGAAGTGGAAGTCATTTTGCTAAAGTCGGGGTCGTATATATTAGTATAATATAATTATTTTAAGTAGTTTCCTTAAAATAATATTTATTCAATCTTTTTATATTTGCCTAAATGATTTCAATCGCGCATAAAATCTTGAATTCGTTCTTGATGATTCTTTTGCGATCGTAGTATTTTTTGGCGTATCCAAGTTGTTTGAGTCGATATTCTTCGTTCCCATCTCTCCATTTATAACAAATCTCATTGAACTTTTCACGGTTTTTATCATACCATTTTTTTTGGGCTCGTTTCTGTGCTTCGGATGCGGGCATTGTTCTAGTTTCTATATACTATACCTATATTTTTATATTGCTTTCATAAAAATATATATTCCTAAATAATTCCGAAATGGGGGTTTCGCAAAATGGCGGATTGGATTCGGGCGTCCCTCGCCGCCCTCCAAGCG
>Ga0208426_1000172_pt1 | contig 10950 bp, 16 predicted proteins | sample DEB19_08_DNA_6_FD_184524 | JGI IMG/M metagenome (GOLD analysis project Ga0208426, IMG submission 184524) | Aqueous microbial communities from the Delaware River and Bay under freshwater to marine salinity gradient to study organic matter... | ecosystem: Environmental > Aquatic > Marine > Coastal...
TTTTGTATTCTTTTGCCTTATAAACGCCTTCGCGTGACAATTTCGCAACAATTGAGCGAACCGATTTTGACAATTCAGCGGCCAAATTTTCAACGGTCACGCCAGCGGTATAATCAGCCACAATTTTAGCGGTTTGCTCAACAGTGTAGTTTACATTTTTCGTAGTCATTTTTTAGTCCTTGGAGAATTTCGGGTTTTTAACAGTTCCCGATTACTGCCTGCTAGATTCTATTATATCACAAAGAATTGAAAAAACCTAGTATATTTGCGATAAAAAAAGTGCCGTTTAAAACAATCAGGCTTTTGTCTTTTCTGACAATGCCCACAATTAGCCATGATACAGAACCAACCATAAAAAAGCAATAGCCAATAAAAAATAGTTTTGAAGCCACAACAAAAGCCCCAACAATTGAAGCAATTGTTCCAAGCCATGAAATTTTAGTAATCATCGTTTAATTTCCATTGTGTGATAAGGGTCAGCGTCTAAACCATAGTTTACCATAATTTCAGCCCATTTTACGCCATGCCCACAATTTTTTTCAGATTCGCCAAATAAATTAAAATCGGCTTGGTGTATAATTTCATGAGGCAAAATAACGTCAATCATTGTATTGCGCGTTGATTTTTCCAGAAAAAATTTATAGCCTAATTCAATTCGGCTTTCATCCTGATAACACATTCCAGCGGTTCGCCACAATCTGCCATTCAATTCAAATTTTGGGCAGTCAAATTTTGTCAGCATGGGGTAAATTTCGCAAAGCGAATCCCAAACCATAACCGCTTCGCGGTTAATTAATTTTAGAATGATTTTCTTGTCCATGTGTTTATTATACCTGAAAAAAGCCGCAAAACGTGTCGTTTTTTAATCACACACAAAAAATAAGTTATTAAAAAAAGCTTGACATGCCCCAATTTTATGTGATAAAATTGGCGCCGCCAAATGCGAATGATTCGCATTTGCATTTGGGTTTTGGCCACAAAAAAACCGCCGAAGCGGTTATTTTGCAGGATTAATTTTATAATATATTATAACGGATAAAAATATAATATTAGCGGAATAATTTAATAATAAGGGAAAATCTAATTTAGGCAATATATAAATAAAGGTTAATATTTCGCCAGTAAACCATAACCCAATAAACCCCCAATTTAAACCCGCTGATGATTTTGTTTTATAAGATTCTATTGCCTGCGGTAATCCGCATATTGCCAACATAATAGAGCCAAGCCAACCGATATTATCCATAATATATTTCCCCGATAGTTTGAATTACAAACCGCTTTTTATTATATTCTGATTCTAACCGCTTATCATCATATAAATGCAAACATAATGCAATAATCCATAATATTTTCATATTTAATTAATCGGGGTTATTAGCCCCGATTATCTTTTATTTTGCAGTGAACCAATCTTTAGTTTGAAAGTCGCGCCATGAATAAGGCTTGATATTATCTTTCCAATTACGTTTTTTGAGAATAGTATTAAGAATTGGCAATTCAAAATCTTTGCATCCTCTAATGCAGTATGCGGTTCTTTTGTAAATTCGCCATTAATAAAACCGCATACAATCTCGGCATTCGTTTGAAAAGTCATATTACCGTGTTGAGTAACTTTATTAAACGCATGATTATCTAATGCAAATTGACGAAAATCTTTTTTATTACAGATATTACCAACCGCCGCTTGCCATAAGCAAAATTCAGAATTAAAACCCGACAAGTCGATTCCAGTATTAAGGCATTTTGATTTATCAAAAGCCAGATTATAAGCGGTAAGGCTTGGATTATATTTACCGATCACCTGATTAATCCATTTATTAATTGCATTAACCGAAGCGAGCATTCTAGTGCCATTATCTAGCATAGTAACATAATTAGATTTGCGTTTTTCCAAACCCTGATAACCCCAAATATCATTGGCCGCTTTATCATGGAATAACTCAAAATTGCCATAATGACCATTAACCAAAACCGCGCATTGATTATAAATTTTGCCTTCGCGGTCAACAACAATCATTGCAAAATCGGCAACAGTATCAGCCATTGTTGTTTCAGTATCGAGAATCACGAAAAATTGTTTCTTAGCCATTTTTAACCTATAAACCGGAACCGCCGGATATTCGCGGATTGTAGCGTTTTGCTTCAATAGAGTTATTATACACCAGAAAACCGGAAAATTCCGATTTTCTGAATTTATTTTTAGTGACCTTGCACCGAAGGAATGTAAACGCCCCGAATATTGAACCTATCGCAAACCGCTTTTAAGTAACTGATATTATCCTCATAAAAAACAAAGTCGGCATTTTTAAAGTTTGTCAAGTTAAAAAATTTCGCCAACCCGTTGATTTTAAGGGTTTTTCCTGATTGTGAATCGCCCTCATTGCGTGAAATAAAATAATCGGGTTCGCCTAAAATTTCCTTGACAAACTGCCAATCAGGGTCATTCATTACACGCGCAGTGGCAATAATCACATAACAATTTTCGTCGAATAAATCCGCCCGATATTGTTCGGCCATTGGCAATAGTGAATCATTCATTGCGTTATATTGATTTTCACGCCAAAATTCAAGATCAATTTTTTCGCCCGTATCATCCACAATTGTGCGATACCTATGTGACGAATCCACAATTGTGCCGTCCATGTCATAAATTGAAACCCGTGTAATTTTAGCCATTTTTTAGTCTTTCAAAAAGAATTGTGCGATAGCCCCATTATATTCGGCAATGCAAGAAAATGCAAGCCCGTGACGGTCACAGAACCGATTAAATCGGGAAATTTGGGAAGGGGTATATTTTTTGTCCATGTGGTTATTATATCAGGGTTTTGGTGTTTGTCTCATTATAAATAACTATCGGCCCGATAGTGTTTGGCTATCGCAAACGCGCATTATATCACATAAATTCAGCCCATGTCAACATATTTATTTTTGTTGTATTTTCGCGAAAACAACAAAAATACACGAAAAAAACTTGACGTGCCCCAATTATATGTGATATAATTGGCGCCTCCAAACGCGAATCATTCGCGTTTGAAAACAAAGGTATTCATTTGTCAATGTTTTCGTAAACCAACATTCTAACCCATGCGCGCCCATAATCTAATTCAACGTCAACCAAAGAATTATCTAGTCGTCTCACAATGTGGTATTCTATACGGTTATTAAGCATAACCTTATTGATTGTCAAAGTCATAACCATCCTTCATCAGCGCGTTGTTCAGGTGTAAAGCGGTCAACAATATCAGTTAACAGAATGAATTGTTCTTCCAAAAATTCTAGGCTATCCCATTCGTCCTGAGTCCAATGCCGTGGGCGTATGCCGTGAACGTCCTTATAAAAGTCCCACAATTCAGCCTGCAATTTAATTAATTTTATCATGCTCATTTAGTCCACCTCCACCGATACAATCTCACCCTCAGGTGTCATGCAATAGTATGCTGAAATCCTAGAATAGGAAACCTCATACCAACCCGAAGCCCTTGGCCATATCTTAACAGTTGCCCGATAAATTTCGGGTATGTCATTCAGTATCGCAGTTTTGATTGTATCGTTTATCATGTGTTTATTATACCATAAAAAAGAGTAGGGGCAAAAGCCCCTACAATCTATCAGGTCTTTTCAGCCTTGATGAAATCAGCGATAACCTTCAAGGCATTTTTATTAGCCTTGGTCAGTGATTCAGCATCAGCCTCACCCAAGCCCAAAGCCATAGCGATAAAGTCGGCAACCTCATCCTTCTTGACCACGGCCTCGCCAGTTTTGCTAACGTATGTCTTAGCTTTATAAACCTTCTCGCGCGACAATTTCGCAACAATAGAGCGTACCGATTTGCCAAGCTCAAGCGCGATAGATTCCACAGTCACGCCAGCAGTGTAGTCCAAAACCATTTTAGTAGTTTGTTCAGGGGTATAGTTCAATGTTTTAGCAGTCATTTTAAATTCTCCAGAGTTAAGGTTTCATCATTACCAACAGGTAGTAGAAGAAGGGAAAGAACATTATAACAGCAAGCACAACGCATTGCAATAGTTCAATAAATAATCTTTTCATTCCAATCATCTCCTCTAGTTGATGTATCTATTATATCAGAGTTTTTCATTCGTGCAAGGTTTATTTAATTTATTTCGTAGGTGTTAACCCCTATTGACAAGGGGGCATAGGTATGATACAATGGATAGGGGCGGTTAATAGACTTTTGCTATAACAGCCTCTAGTGGGCCCCACCCCACGGCCTAGAGATAATAGACCCCCAACTAATGCGGGTGCGTAATGCACAGACCCCAACTAACGCGGGTGCGTAATTACTAGTACAAATATATTTATAAAAATCACACCCAAATCATCTAGGGTGCCAATTACCACTGCCTCCACAATCGCTGCCACCAATTTAATTTCAAGACCCTCAACCGCCAAGTTTCAAGTAATCGGCACTGGCTTTCCAAATTGTTTAAATTGCTCTCAAGTTCCATAAACTTTTGAGTTTTACGCAGTGTGATTAATGCTCGAGTGTCCCAAGCCTCATCAAGTGTTTGATAGTCGGATTCCAAAGTTTCCAAACTGCTCTCAAGTTCCACAACCTTATCCTCCAGCTCAACACTAGAAGCCTGTACATTTTCCATGGCAAGTATAATTGCTGGAACACTATAAATTGCCATTCCTGCCTTGGCATGTCTGATTAAGGCTAATTGTTCTTGTTCTGTGCGGGGTGCTGGACGCTGGGTATTTAGCTCAGGTTCTAGCCAGTTAATAAAATAATTTTCATACTCGTCTAGTACATCAGGATGACATTCTAAGAGTACCTTGGCAGTTGGGTAGCAGTGATCGCTGTTATAGTATGCACGCAACATATCCTTGGCCGCAGTACCTTTGCTTAATTTATCTGTATGCTGCTGCCAGCGGCGTTCTAGGTCAACGCTCTTGCCTACGTAAGTGTCCCCGGTCGCAAAGGTTAGCTGGTAGATTCCTGAAGCCATAGTTTTCCTTTTAAAATACTATTATATCAGTTTGGGTTCTGTGTGTCAAGTTAGCTTGGATGTGGTGAAAAAATCTGTGGTTGTAAATTATCTGCTCATGTGATATACTAACTAAAAGGATAGTGCCTATGTCAAATTTACCCCAAACTGTGCCAACTTCATCACCTGCGGAAGCCCTGCAAATTTCTCCTGAAAATCTGGAGATAGCTAACTGTTTTCTAGAACTTCAGGATATACACAAGGTCGCAGACGTGCTAGACGTACCTCTTGACTTCGTAACTCGTATTCTAGCACGTAGCGAAATCAAGGCGTATGTAAACCAAGTGTTCTATGAAGTAGGTTTTAATAATCGTTTTAGAATGCGCGACCTGATGGATACGCTTATAAGGAAGAAGCTATCAGATATGTCGGAGTCAGAAACTGGAAGCAATAAAGATATTGTAGACCTGATTGCCTTATCGCATAAAATGTCAATGGAAATGCTTGACAAAGAAATTCAACTTGAAAAATTACGCCAAGGTAGTAGTACCGGAATAAAATCTCAAGTAAATGTACAGATAAATGACGGCTTGGGTGACGGTACTAAATATGGTGCTCTTATCTCAAAATTACTAACTGGAGAAGGTAACTAATGCTAACTATTAGTCGGCCAGATATTGAACGGTCCGATATAACTGATTTCGAACCCTCTCGTAGATTTATTAAATTGCCAGTTACCAATTACTTAAAATTGTTGAATATCTGGGAATCAATCAACGAGCCTCAAATCGCTTTAATCAATGCAGTTAATAACCCTAAATATAGGTTTATCTGTGCAGCTCTAGCTCGTAGGCTAGGAAAGACTTACATTGCAAACGTCATCGGACAATTGGTTACTCTCGTACCAGGATCTAATGTACTTATTATTTCCCCAAATTACAATCTTAGTACGATTTCTTTTGAACTCCAACGAAGGCTGATCAAACACTTTGACTTAGAGATTACGCGAGATAACTTAAAAGATCGTATTATTGAGCTTTCAAACGGATCAACAATTCGCATGGGCTCTTTGTCGACTGTGGACTCGTGCGTTGGGCGGTCGTATGACTTAATTATCTTTGACGAAGCTGCGCTTGGGTCAGATGGTGAGGCAGCATTTAATGTTGCATTACGCCCTACCCTGGACAAGCCTAATTCAAAGGCAATCTTTATTAGTACTCCTCGTGGTAAAAATAACTGGTTTAGCAGATTCTTTGATCGTGGCTTTACTGATGACTTTCCAGAGTGGTGTTCTATTACGGCTGACTATACTGAGAACTCTCGTATGGCTGAATCCGACGTTGCTGAAGCTCGTAAATCTATGTCTAGATCAGAGTTTGAGCAAGAGTATATGGCTTCATTCACTACGTTTGAGGGTCAAATTTACAAGATCGAAGAACAGCAGATTTCTGAGTATGTGCTACTAGATGGCGATGAGGCTATTGCAGGCTGTGACCCTGGTTATCGTGACCCTACTGCCTTTGTGGTCGTAGTATATCAGCCCACGCTAGACAAATTCCATGTCTCAGATGAGTACTTAAAAGCCGAGGCTACCACAGACTTACATGCAGCAGCTTTTCAGGAATTTATTTTAAAATGGCAAATCGAATCAACCTTTATCGACTCCGCAGCGCCGCAATTTGCCTCGGACTTAGCATATCTCTACGATGTGGCAACTATCAAGGCAAAGAAAGACGTTCTACCTGGAATCGCTTATGTGCAAACATTAATCGAAACTGGTCGTTTGACTATTTCACCCCACTGTACCCATACCCTAGCTATGCTTGATCAGTATCGTTGGGATACTCGTGAAAATATAAAGGCAGAAAAGCCGTTACACGACGAGTACTCGCACATGGCAGATGCATTACGTTATGCACTTTATACCTACACGATTTAAGTACACGCTAGACAGGCTTGCTAATTTATGGTAAAGCAAAATAGTGGAGAAAAAAATTCTAGGTTGACATTATTATGCTATAATGATATAATAGGAAAATTGAAATTATGGTAATCCCAAAAAATGGCTAAGAATATAAATAACCGCATACCTGTTAAATGGGTTCGCGATAAAGCCAAAGCAGCTTATGAGAAAAAGGATTTTTGCTACATATGTGGTAAAACCGATGATCTAGAGCTACATCACCTCCATTCTGTTACTACACTGTTAAATCGTTGGGCCGACCGTAAGGGATATGATATATCCACGGACGACGGAATTCTTGCTGTTAGGGATGAGTTTATTGAAGAACATCGAGTTGAGCTGTATGATCTAGTTTACACCTTGTGTAATCAGCATCATGTGTCCTTACACTCCGTTTACGGTAAAGCTCCAACTCTAGGTAGTGAGCAGCGTCAAGGTACTTGGATAGAGAAACAAAAAGCTAAACACGAAGGAAGGGATCCTGCAAAGGATACGTTGTCCTTGTTTAGTAAATTCTTATAAAGGACAACCATGACATGGTATAACCCAAGTTCTTGGTTTGCAGATAACGAAGAAAAGCTTAATCCAGCTCAAGGGCTTATTAGTCGCGAACAAGGTGTGTTTATTAACACAGATAGTTCGATTACTTATAATCAAGCATTTGAAAAGTTAGAGACTGTAAACCGCGGTGTAAATATGATCGTATCCGGATGCGCAAGCATGGATTACGATGTAAAAGATAAAAAGATGGAAGGTAGAGTTACTGGAGTTAGGCAGAAAACAATTGCTCAACTACTAAACTTTGCTCCTAATCCGTACCAAAGTGCGCAAGAGTTCAGAAATAATATCTTTACTGATTTTATTCTAGAAGGTAATATCTTTATCTACTGGGACGGGGTATCAATGTACCATCTTCCAGCTTCTCGCGTACAAATTGAAACCGACCCTAAAACGTTTATATCGCATTATCGTTATAATACAACAATCGTTTTCAAGCCTGATGAAGTCATTCACGTTAAGGACTTAGCCTCCGTTAGTATATATCGAGGTAGTTCACGTTTAATGTCAGCAGATCGTAATATCAAGATCTTGTATAAAATGCAAACATTCCAAGAGCAATTCTTTGAGAATGGTGCAGTTACAGGTTTAGTACTTACAAGTGATAATACACTTAGTCAAGTTGCTAAAGATCGTACAATTGCTAACTGGATGTCAAAATATTCCCCTAAGAACGGTGCGCGTAAGCCTATGATCTTAGATAGTGGATTAAAGCCAGCACCCGGCCTATCAGATACCTTCCAAGAGATGGACTTTGATACGTCAATAAAAACACATGATGCTAAAGTTCTTAAAGCTTTAGGCGTTCCACCTATTCTGTTAGATGGTGGTAATAATGCTAACATTACACCGAATTTACGTTTGTTCTACTTGGAAACAATTATTCCAATTCTAACAAAGTATACTAGCGCTGTAGAACGCTTCTTTGGTTATGATATTGAACCAGTTACAGCTTCTGTCTCAGCATTACAGCCTGACATGAAAGACGTAGCAGCGTATCACGCAACGTTAGTAAATGCAGGTATTATCTCAGCTAACGAAGCTCGTGCAGAGTTACGTTATGAATCTAAACCAGGACATGATGATCTACGAATCCCAGCGAATATTGCTGGTTCCGCAGCAAATCCAAGTCAAGGGGGCGCGCCTCCTAAACCTAAGGACCCCTTAGGTGGAAAGAGCGCATAAGAAAGTAAGTAAGGAACTACATGGATAAAAACAAAGTACTACGATTAAACAGTGCTTTTGCCGTGAATGAAAAAGCCTTGCCTACCGGCGGAGACAGCAGTATCGAGTCTATCTTTATTGAAGGGTACGCAAGTACCACAGATATTGATAGAAGTGGTGATGTTGTACCAAAATCCGTTTGGGAAGCAGGTATTCAAAATTACCTTAAAAATCCAATTATTTTATCTCAACATGACTACGATGATCCTATCGGACGAATGACTGACTATAAAGTGGACGATAAGGGATTGTGGGTAAAAGCCCGTATTTCTTCAGCTGCTGAAGAAGTATTTGGTCTTATTAAAGACAAAATTTTAACAGCTTTTAGCATTGGCTTCCGCATCCTAGATGCAGAATATAATAGTGCTGCAGAGGTATTTGTTATTAAGGAACTTGAACTTGTCGAGATTTCGGTAGTTTCTGTACCTTGCAATCAAAATACCCTATTTGATTTGTCCAAAGCATTTGATAATGCTACGGATTATAAAGAGTTTAAACAGCAATTTGCACCCAAAGGCGACTCAGCTAAAGGGCTAGAATCCACAACGGAAGCAAAGAGCACAACAACAAAGGAATTGGACATGACTCCAGAAGAAATGCAAAAAATGTTGACCGATGCCGCCGAGGCAGCTACAACAAAACTATTAGCGGCTCAAGCTGCTGAAAAAGCTCAAACTGAGGCTGCTGCTAAAGCTGCTGCTGAATTTGATGCTAAAGTTAAGAGCGCCGTTGCCGCTCACATCCAGACTGGTGATACAGGCGCTGAGCGTCTATTAGCCGAAGTCACTAAGCGTCTTGAAGACCAAGCTACTACTTCCAAAAGTGCACTAGCTGGTTTAGAGTCCGCTCTAGCAGAAAAAGCCGCTGAAATTGCAAAAATGCAAGCAAGCAAAATGTCTTTCACAGACAACCAACAAGCTGGCCAATCTAGCTACCAAGACCGCGAAGCCGCAGTTATGTTAGCAAAAATCACTGGTAAGTCTTTAGAGTCTACTGCCTTTGGTCGTCAACTAGTTGAAAAAACTGGTCAACACATGCCAAGCGCTACATGGGAACTAGAAGTTTCTACAAACATGGAAGCTGAAGTTCGTCGTCGTTTAGTTGTTGCTCCACTTATCCGTGCAGTTAACATGCGTACTAACGTTATGACTATGCCTGTTAATCCAGAAGCTGGTTTAGCAACTTGGGTTACTAACGCACAGTTCGGCGCAGCTGCTTCAAGCGGTGGTGCTTCTGCTACTACTGGCCAAACTCCTGGTCGCGGTACTCCTCATCAGTTAAAAGAAATCACGTTAAATGCATATAAAGTTGCTACTAACGAGTATCTAAACTATGAAGAAGAAGAAGACAGCCTATTGGTTATCATGCCTATCGTTCGCGATGCAATGATTCGTCGTTTAGCTCGCTCTGTTGATCGCGCTTACTTGCTAGGTGCTGGCTCCGGTGTTGACCCAGTTAAAGGTATCACAGGTTACTCAAGCGTTAACACTACAAGTGCTAACGGCGTAACTGCTGCTACTATCTCTTCAATCGCTAACCTACGTTCACTACGTAAGAATCTTGGCGCTTGGGGTCTAGATCCAGCTGAAGTAGTATACGTTGTATCTACTGAAGTTTACTACGATCTATTAGACGACAGCACTTTCCAAACTATGAACCAAGTTGGTCCACAAGCTACATTGCTAACTGGTCAAGTCGGTCAAATTGGTAATAGCCCAGTTCTAGTTTCTGGTGAATTTGCTTCTAAGGCTACCGGTACAATCGGTGCTTGCGCATTCGCTCCAGGTAACTTCTTGTCTGGTAACCAACGTGGTCTACGTATGGATACTCAAGAATTAGTTGAAACACAACGTCGTGTTCTAGTTGCGTCTTTACGCACTGGTATGACTCAAGTTACAACTAACTTAGGTAATGGCGTAAGTAATTACGTATGGGGTACATTAAGCTAATCTAACGATTACTTAGTATTTCTGTAAGATAGGGAACTTCGGTTCCTTATCTTTTATAAGAGCATTTTGGTGCTTTTATAAAAGATAAAAAGGATATTCTATGGCAACAAATTTAATAACGCTACAAGAATACAAAGCCTACATCGGAATCTCAAGCACCAATCAGGACACAGTAATCAATACTCTGATCCCGCAAGTTAGTGCTTTAGTAAAGAATATTTGCCGCAGAACATTTTTAGACTATGTTAATGACCCTAAAGTTGAGGTCTCTAAAGGTGGTGTGAGTGGTAATCGTATCCTACTA
>Ga0208426_1000173_pt1 | contig 10896 bp, 8 predicted proteins | sample DEB19_08_DNA_6_FD_184524 | JGI IMG/M metagenome (GOLD analysis project Ga0208426, IMG submission 184524) | Aqueous microbial communities from the Delaware River and Bay under freshwater to marine salinity gradient to study organic matter... | ecosystem: Environmental > Aquatic > Marine > Coastal ...
AGTTGGAAGGGTGGAGTCATAGATAGCGAGGTTGTATGGACACCAGAGACTAACGGGCGGTTCCTTATATCGTGGCAGCCACCAATAGAGTTAAGAAATAGAAGAGAGAAGGACAGGCACGGTAAGCACGTGCCAGGAAATAAGCATCTAGGCGCGTTTGGGTGTGACCCTTACGATATATCTGGAGTAGTAGGTGGAGGTGGATCGAATGGTGCGCTTCACGGCAAGACTAAGTTTCACATGGAACAAGGCGCCCCAGCAAACCAGTTCTTCTTAGAGTACGTGACCAGAACACAGACGGCAGAGATATTCTTTGAGGATGTACTTATGGCGTTAGTTTACTACGGGATGCCATGCCTAATCGAGAACAACAAGACTAGGTTACTGTACCACATTAAGAACAGAGGATATCGTGCATACTCCGTGAATAGACCAGATAAGCACATATCAAAACTATCGAAGACCGAGCTAGAGCTTGGTGGCGTACCTAACTCATCTGAGGACATGAAGCAGGCACACGCCTCGGCTATAGGATCATATGTAGAGGAGCACGTAGGCTACGACGGTGAGGGTACGTATAGAGACCCAGACGAGATGGGTAATATGTACTTTACCAAGACGTTAGAGGACTGGGCTAAGTTTGATATAAATAATCGTACAAAGCATGATGCATCCATAAGTTCTGGGCTTGCGATTATGGCTACAAGGGAATATACCTTTGAGCGACAAATCGAAAAGTCGAAAATTATGTTTAATTTTGCAAGGTATGATAATAAGGGATCAAAAAGTCAATTCAAGATATAATGGATAAACCATCTATAAACATAAAAAACAGCCCTTTTCCAAGTCAGATGGCGTCCGATGCTGAAAAAGCGTCAATGGAGTATGGGCTGTCTGTAGGTAAGGCAATTGAGTCAGAATGGTTTAAACGAACTAGTGGAAACTCTTGTAGATACTATGACCAGGCTTTTGATTTTCATCAGCTTAGGTTGTATGCTCGTGGAGAACAATCCATAAACAAATACAAAGAGGGGATGGCTATTGATGGCGACCTTTCTTACTTGAACTTAGACTGGTCCATTATTCCTATCATACCTAAGTTTGTTGATATCGTTGTTAACGGTATGAACGACAGGGTCTATGCTATCAAGGCAGAATCCCAAGATATTTCATCAGCAGAGAAGAAGAACCTGTTTCAACAGACTGTTGAAGAGGACATGGTCGCTAAGGATTTCTTGATGAAGGCAAAAGAAGGATTTGGTATTGACGCGTTCAACGTGCCACCAGAAGAACTTCCAGATACACCTGAAGAACTTTCTCTATACATGCAGCTTAAGTTTAAGCCAAGCGTTGAGATTGCTGAAGAGGTTGCTATCAATACAATATTTGAGATGAATGAATACGCTGACTCTGTTAAGCCAGCTATTGATTACGATATTACTACTATAGGAATTGGTGCTGCAAAGCATACGTTCTTACCAGGTGCTGGTGTAAAGATTGAGTACGTTGATCCAGCTAACTTAGTGTATAGCTACACGGAGAAGGCAGACTTCTCGGATATATACTATGCAGGAGATGTACAGCAGATCCACTACACCGAGTTAAAGAAGATTGATCCGAACATCACGGACGAAAAATTAGAAGAGATTAGACGCTACGGAAGTGCGTGGTATAATAACTTCACAATCATTAGCCAACTACAAGACGACCCGTTCAGTTCTGAATTAATATCTGTACTTTCTTTTACCTACAAGGTAGACAAGAAGTTTGTATGGAAGAAGAAGTTCTTAGACAACGGAGGAGAGAGAGTTATCCAGCGTGACGACTCATTCAATCCACCAGAGTCTGAGGAGGAAAGGTTCGAGAGAGTTGAAGCTACAAAGGACGTGTGGTACGAAGGCGTCATGGTTCTTGGTTCAAGTATTCTACTTAAGTGGGAGATGCAGAAGAACATGGTACGTCCAGAGGCAGCTAGCCAGAAGGCGTTGTCTAACTATGTAATCTCTGCACCAAGGATGTACAAGGGTCGTATCGAGTCCTTGGTTAGACGAATGATTCCATTTGCTGACCAGATACAGTTGACACACCTTAAGTTACAGCAGGTATTATCTAGAGTGGTTCCAGACGGGGTGTTCTTAGATGCAGACGGACTTAGTGAGGTTGACTTAGGAACTGGCGCAGCGTATACACCACAGGATGCACTTAAGCTATTCTTCCAGACTGGTTCTGTTGTAGGACGTAGCTACACTGGAGACGGTGAGTTTAATAATGCACGTGTACCAATCCAAGAGTTAAACAGCTCAAGTGGACAAGGTAAGATGCAGGCACTTATTGGGGCTTACAACTACCAGCTGAACATGATACGTGACGTGACTGGACTTAACGAGGCTCGTGATGCGTCTACGCCTAACCCAGATGCCTTAGTTGGTATCCAGAAGATGGCGGCATTAAATAGTAACACAGCGACAAGACACATACTAAACGCAGGGCTATCTATTACTAGAAGACTTGCCACATGCATATCACTTCGTATATCAGATATTCTTGAGTACGCAGACTTTAAGGATGAGTTCGCAATGCAGGTTGGTAAGTACAACCTTGCCATCTTAGAAGATATTAAGAACCTATACCTACACTCGTTCGGAATATTTATCGAACTAGAGCCAGACGTAGAGGAGAGAGCACAACTTGAGCAGAACATTCAGATGTCACTACAGCAGCAGTCTATCGACTTAGAGGATGCCATCGACATTAGAATGATTAAGAACCTTAAGCTAGCTAACGAGATGCTTAAGGTTAAGCGTAAGAAGAAACAGAAGGCACTAGAGGATCGTCAGGACATGCAGTCTCAGATTCAGATGCAGATGAACATGCAGTCGCAACAAGCGGCAGCTGAGCAGAAGCAACAGACCGCACAGATTGATTCCCAAGCTAAGATTGCTATTAAGGAGGCTGAGACTAACTTTGCTATCCAGTTACTTGCGGCTGAGGTTGCCAGTAAGAAGGAGTTGATGCAGATCGAGTTTGACTACAACATGCAGTTAAAAGGTATCGAGACTGACAACATGATGAAGAGGGATACTAAGAAGGAAGACGCTAAGGATGAGAGAGTTAACAAGCAAGCTACGGCTCAGTCTAAGTTAATTGATCAGAGAAAGAACAACCTTCCTCCAGTAGACTTTGAGAGTAACGAGGACTCACTAGATGGGTTTGACTTGTCTGAGTTTAACCCTAGATAATAGGGTATTAGTTTTTTGACTAATTTTGTAGGATCAATGGCAGAGAAGAAGAAGACGGCGGCATGGACACGCTCAGAGGGTAAGTCAAAGACTGGAGGATTAAATGCTAAGGGTGTTGCTTCATATAGGAAGGAGAACCCTGGGTCAAAATTAAAGATGGCGGTTACAAAGAAGCCGTCAGAGTTAAAGCCTGGTAGTAAGGACGCTGCACGCAGAAAAGCATTCTGTTCCAGAATGTCTGGGGTCCAAGGCCCAATGAAGAAGCCAAATGGAGAGCCTACAAGAAAGAAGCTCGCACTTGATAAATGGAATTGTTAAATTAAATTAAATTAAATGAGTGATTTTAAGATTAGAATCGTAGACGGTAACGAATCGTCTATGGCAGAAAGAGAAGCGGAAGTTATTAAGGAGGCTGAGATTGCGATTGAGGATCCTATTGAAGAGCAGATAGAAATTGTAGAAGACGTACCACCAGTTGCTGCGTCTAACGAGATAAATGACGATGTCGTTCTTTCACATATTAGAACAAAATACAACAAGGAGGTGGCCAGCCTAGATGACTTGTTCCAGGCAAGTAATGAGCCAGAACAGTTAGACGCAGAGGTGGCAGCATTCCGTAAGTATAATAAAGAGACGGGTAGAGGAATCGATGACTTTGCAAAGTTAAGCAGAGACGTTGACAATATACCTACAAATAAATTGCTGTCTGAATTCTACAAGGATAACGGAGACGACGAGGAAGAGGTTGAGTATAGACTTAGTAAGCTAAGCTATGACGAGGACTTGGACTCTGACGAAGAGATCGCAGACCGAAAGATGGCATTAAAACAAGAGCTAAAGAAAGCTAAGCAGTACTTTAATGAGCAGAAAGAAAAATACAACGTACCCCTTGAGTCAAGGGAGCCGTTAATTCAAGAAGCTGATAGAGAGGACTACGAAGCCTACAGAGCAAATAAGACCAGCAATACTGAATTGCAGGAGGAACAACAGAAGAAGTCGCAATACTTTGCTGAGAAGACTAATGAATTGTTCACCGATAAGTTCGAAGGTTTCGGATTTGATATCGATGGGGAAAGAGTTGTCTACAAGCCAGCAGATGTTAACGCTTTGAAAGAACAGTCTACATTAAATAACCTAATCAGTTCATTCTTGGACGAGAACGGTTTCTTAAAGGACGCTGAAAAATTCCACCGAGCAATGATTATAGCTGCTGATCCTGATAAGTTCGCAAAGTTTTTCACGGATAAGGGAATAGCGAAGGCTACAACTGGATTCGAGAAGGATGGAAAGAACATAGACATGATTAGAGGTGGATCAACTCCAGCTCAGAAGTCTAGTGGGATCACAGTTAAGGTAGTAGACACTGGTCAGAATAATACTTTTAAAATTAAAAAACGCTAAAACAAAAACAAAATGGCTGGAATTCTTAACGTATCGCCAGGAGTTGAATTAACTCCTTCATCGGTACAATCAACATTACAAAACAATTACCTAACTGACTTCGATTTCTTGAATCAGTACCTTCCTGAGACTGACAAGAATGAGTTCGAAGGATACGGTAACCGTACAATCACTGGTTTCTTACGTAACGTAGGAACTGCTGAAATCCCTTTCGCATCTGACTTGATTAAGTGGTCTGAGCAAGGTCGTTTGCATACAAAGTATGCAGCATGTTCAATTGCTTATGGAGCTGGTAACGATACAGCTGTATTAACTGTTGCTGATGCTACAATTACTGCTTGTAACTTTAGAGTTGGTCAGGTTGTATTCTTGTCGCACAATGCATCAAATACATCTGATAAAGCTATCATTACTAACGTAACTGGTTTAACATTTACTGTTGCTTACTATGTTTCAACTGGTGGTACTATTCCTGATACTGCTGCTAACGATATCACTGCATTCGTTTACGGTTCTGAATTTAAAAAAGGAACAGGTGGAATGGTTGGATCTTTGACTCCAGAACCAAATATCTTTGACGTTAAGCCAGTAATCATTAAGGATCGTTTTGAGATCTCTGGTTCTGACATGGCTCAAATTGGTTGGATCGAAGTATCTTCTGAAAATGGAGCTAACGGTTTCTTGTGGTACATCAAAGCTGAAGCTGAGACACGTCTACGTTACGAGGATCAATTAGAGATGATGTCTGTAGAGCACATCGAAGCTCAAAATGGTTCTGCTGCTGAGGCTTACTTGTCTACTAATACAGGTGGTGGTAATGCAGGATCTCAAGGTCTATTTGCTGCTATCGAAGATCGTGGAAATGTTTGGTCTGGTGGTAACCCATCTACAATGGCTGACTTTGATACAGTTATCGAGCGTCTTGATGGTCAAGGATCTATCGCTGAGAACACATTGTTCATCAACCGTCAGTTCTCTTTAGACTTAGACGATATGTTGGCTACACAAAACGCTTACGGAGTTGGTGGTACTTCTTACGGTATGTTTAACAATGATTCTGATATCGCATTGAACTTAGGTTTCACAGGATTCCGTCGTGGATCTTATGACTTCTACAAGTCAGACTGGAAATACTTGAACGACGCTACATTACGTGGTGGTCTTAACGGTGGTGGTGTAAACGGAGTATTGGTTCCTGCTGGAACAACTACAGTTTATGACCAAGTTCTTGGATCTAACGCTAAGCGTCCATTCTTACACGTTCGTTACCGAATGGTTAACAACGAAAATCGTAAGATGAAGTCTTGGATTACAGGTTCTGCTGGTGGAGCAACTAATAGCGACGTCGATGGAATGTTTGTAAATTACTTATCTGAACGTGCACTTTGTACATTAGGAGCTAATAACTTCTTTGAGTTCAAAAACTAATACCTTAGAGAGGGACATCAGTGTCCCTCTCTATTTTTTTTTTTACATATTATAATTTAAATCAAATGAAAAAAACAAATGAAACGAGGGATCGTGTATACGTCCTATCAGGAGGTAAGTCTCCATTAAGTCAGTACATCCCTTCACGGGATACACGTCGTAGCCGTCTTCTTTTTACAGATGAGAATGGAAGCAACAGAGCTATGCGATATTCAATCAACCACAAGTCACCATTTATCGACGAACAAGATGATACAGCTATCTTAGAGCCTATCGTATTTGAAGAAGGCTTCTTGAAGGTATCAAAGAGTAATAAGTCTTTACAAGATTTCTTAGAAATTCATCCTGGAAACGAGCGTAATGGAGGAAGTGTATTCTATCTTTCTGATCCAGAGAAGGATGCAGAAGAGAGAATGGCTGAGTTAGATCTAAGAACTGACGCAATTATTGCTGTTAAGTCTTTAGACTTTAATACTCAACTTGCTATTGCTCGTACCTTATTAAGTGGTAATGTAGACAAGATGTCTACATCTGAGATTAAGTATGACCTTATGCGTTATGCAGAGGCATATCCACAAGATTTATTAGATGCAATTGGAGATCCAGACATCGACTTAAACAACCTAGCTGCTAGAGCATTCAAAGATGGTTACGTAACACTGAGAGGTGGAAAGGACATCTTCTATAACATAGCAGATAATAAAAAGAAAATTCTTACAGTGCCTTTTGGATCAGACCCAACAGATATGTTAGCCTCATGGTTGCACTCTGATGCAGGTTTAGATTTCTTTAAGATACTTGAAAATATGTATGCAGAATAATTAGTATATTTGTACTTTATTTTTAACCCATAAATTTTTTAAACATGGAAAAGTTTTTATCTATCCCAGTTACTGGGGAACAAACTCAATTAGTATCTTGCATTGACATTAAGTTGATTGAGCAAGCTTCAACTACTACTGTAACTATCGTTTACGGTGGAGGTAAAGTTATTACAATGACTCATGCAACTGCTGGAGCAGGTGTTGAAACTGAGCGTGATGCAATTCAAGCAGCAGTTATTGCAGCTTTGCAAACTGTTTGGACTAAACCAGCTTATGCGGTAACTAACTTGCCTTTCGCTGTATCTGGTATTGCTATTGCATAATTTATAGTAAACTACTATTACTTAAGGGCACTCATAACGAGTGCCCTTTTTTTATTATCTTTGTATAAATTATAGAGATGATCGATAACGTCAGAAATACAGTACTTTCAATTATAAGTAAGGACAATAGAGGGTACATAACTCCAGAGGAGTTTAATCTATTTGCCAAGCAAGCTCAGATGGAGATATTTGAAGGGTACATGTATGACTATAACAACGCTGTATCTAAGCAGAACGCTAGGATGATCAACGATGGTTACGCTAACGTATTGAATAAGTTAGAGGAAGCTATTGATATATTTAGACCTGCGCCAGTAGGACTTACATATAACCCAATTATTTCAGAATTGAATTATCCGTTGCCATCTGATATATTCTTGATAAATTCAGTTATATACAACGGGACTACAGAGGTTGAGAAGGCTCCGTACAATATACTTAACTTGGTGTCATCTAACATGACTGCACCTAGTGCTTTGTATCCAGTGTATACGCAAGGCGCTAATAAGATTAAGGTATACCCATCTACTATAATAGCTAACATTACGCTAGACTATATTAGAACTCCTGCCGATCCTAAGTGGACGTGGTCTACATTATCTGGAGGTGAGCCTTTATTTAACCAGGGCGCAAATGACTACAAGGACTTCGAGCTTCCACTAGTTGACGAGCCAAGGTTGGTAGTTAAAATCCTTCAGTACGCTGGAATATCAATTAGAGAGGCTGAAGTAGTTCAGGCGGCTAAGGCTGAAGAGGTACAAGATAAACAAGAAAAAAATTAATAGATGACTCCAGAACAGTACTACGCAGACCCTGAGAATTGGGGATCTTATCAGTATACATCAATGGTTGATATCGTCAACAACTTTACGTACATGTACGTTGGTAATGACAAGCAGCTAAATAATGTAAGACGTACAGAAATTATCTTCTATACAAAGGAGGCTGTAAAGTTACTGAACTTTGATGCAAAGGTTAACCCATTGAAGGCTATTGAGCTTACGGTTGGTGACGACTTGAAGTTTGTGCTTCCTAGTGATTACGTGAACTACGTTCGTATATCCTTAGAGGTAAACGGAGTGCTTAGACAACTGTTCGAGAATAGACAAGCTAACACGGCTGTTGGATATCAGCAGGACGCAAACGGTGACTTGATCTTTGACATTGACGGAAACGTGATGACAGAGATTTCTGCACTTGACCTAGCTAGAGTTAATCCATCTCAGTACAGTGGTCCAGGCCCTTACGATGGATACTACGGATGGTTCCTAGATGACGAGTGGTATTTCGGATACTCGATAGGTCCAAAGTATGGACTAGATACTAGCGAGATGAGTGTAGGCCCAACGTTCAGAGTAAACAATGGAGTCATAGACTTCAGCTCTGGTATGGCCAACCAGTCACTAGTTATTGAGTACATCTCTGACGGAATTGTCAGTGACGACAAGATCATCGTTCATAAGTTTGCTGAGGAGTTTGTGTACAGATACATTAAGTGGAAGTTGCTTAACAATAAGTATGGAATACCAGCATACGAAAAGAAGATGGCTAGAGATGAGAAGCAGGCTGAATTTAGAAATGCTAAGTTGAGACTTAGTGACATTCATCCTTCTAGACTATTAATGAGCCTTAGAGGTAGAAGCAGACAGATTAAATAAGTATGGCAGATTTAATAAATACATTTGTAAATGGGTCAATGAATAAGGACCTAGATGAGCGATTAGTGCCATCTGGAACTTATAGAGACGCCTTGAATATTGACGTAGATACAGACGAATCTTCTAACGTAGGTTCAGCTCGTAACTCGCTTGGAAATACAAATGTAGGAAGCATCGATAGTATAGTTTCACCACTATCTACTGCCAACGCCACTACTATTGGAGCTGTTAAGTATGAGGCAACAAACCTAATATACTGGCTTGTAACTAGCCCATTATTTGACGCTATCTTTGAATACAACGAGATTACGGGTGTAACACAGAGAGTTTTACAGTGTAACAACGGTGGTTCTGGTACGACGCTTAACTTCAACACGACATACATAGTAACTGGAATCAACTACATAAACGGGTTCCTATACTGGACGGATGACTTTAATCCTCCAAGAAAGATAAATATTTCAAGAGCAAAGGGTTACGCTATAGACGACGTAAAGATTGCTGACGATATAAACGTGATAATTGCTCCACCATTGAGTGGTCCAGTTATTAAACTATACAACGACGGTAGCCAGGCTAACAACATATCCGAGAAGTTTATGTACTTCTCCTATAGGTATAAGTATGTAGACGGACAGTATAGCTCGATGTCTCCATTCTCAGCTGTTGCATTTGAACCTAAGGACTTCTTGTTAGACTACTCGTTAGGCTTTAACAAGGCGATGGTTAACAAGGCAAACTCTGTTGACATTACTATTAATACTGGAGGTAAGAACGTAACTGAGATACAGGTACTAGCTCATGACGTTCGTAGCTTAAACACAAGCGTTGTAGAATCTTTCAACAAGGAAGAGCTTACAATTAACGATATGGCTCTTTATACGTTCAAGTTTAACAACAACAAGACGTACACTATAATTGCTCAAGAGCAGCTTACTAGATTATTTGACAACGTTCCACTTACAGCAAAGGCACAAGACTTTGTAGGTAACAGAATAATGTATGGTAACTACACACAGTTCTATGATATCGTAGATTGTAATGGAACAGGTATTAATGTAGACCTAACTATTGGATATGATTCTGTGCCCACTAACTTAAATGAGCCTATTCAAACATGGAGATCGGATAGAGACTACGAGATAGGTATTGAATACTTGGACGACTACGGAAGACATACTACAGTTCTTACATCTGAAAATAATACTGTATACATTAAGCCAGATGCATCTGCAAGTGGAAACAGTTTAAGAGTTAATATAAACAATAAGCCACCATGCTGGGCTACTAACTATAGATTAGTTGTAAAGCAGAGCAAGAAGTCATACTACAATATCTTTCCAATTAGATCTTATTCTCTTGGAGTTGATAGGTATATGCTTATAAACGAGTCAGATAGAGATAAGTTTGCTATTGGAGGATACGTTATATTTAAGTCAATATCGGCAGGACCAACGTTCTCTAATAAGGAGTATAAGATAATTGAACTAGCATCAAAAACTGCTGGTGAAGTAACTACTGGATCACTAGCTGGATTATATTTTAAGATAAAGGTTGATAATGTAAATGAATTAGTACCAGGTGCATTGTCTCTTTTCTATAATCTTAGGGAGGGTACTGATGATAATGATAATGATTTATTTTTAAATAACGCAACTATTCCAGTAAAACAATATACATCAGGAGCACAATATTCAATAGTTGAGAAGCCAATTCATTATGGAGTTGGTAATCCAAACTTATTGATTAGGTCTTCTATTACTGGTGTAAATCAATACACTACATATAAAGATTATAGAATAACTGTTAGGGTAGTGTCTGCAACTCAATTTCAGTACATCACATCTTTTGATATGTCTGGTACTTGGATAACTGAAAATATAGTCATTGGTACAGCCATAACACTATTAAATGCAGCAGGTACAGGTATATGTAACGTTCAGTTTAATGGAATTCCTCCTGTAAACGATACATGGAAAATAAATATTAGAGGATATTGTAACTACACTAGAACTGAAAATTA
>Ga0208426_1000175_pt1 | contig 10804 bp, 9 predicted proteins | sample DEB19_08_DNA_6_FD_184524 | JGI IMG/M metagenome (GOLD analysis project Ga0208426, IMG submission 184524) | Aqueous microbial communities from the Delaware River and Bay under freshwater to marine salinity gradient to study organic matter... | ecosystem: Environmental > Aquatic > Marine > Coastal ...
GAATAAGCCGAAAGGATTCATCACCACAATGGACGATCCGTTTGGAAGAAAAACAGTGATGACTTTGGTAAATAAGGCGTGTCGCGAACGAATTTATCCGGTAGGAAGATTGGATCGTGAAACAACCGGCCTTTTATTGTTTACCAACGATGGCGATATGGCAAAGAAATTAACCCATCCACGGCATCGTGCTGCTAAAATTTACCATGCAGAATTGAATAAGCCAGTAAAAAGAGAAGATCTAGAGAAATTACTAGTCGGTTTGGATTTGGAAGATGGAAAAACTAATTTTGACGTTGCAGAATTTGTTAAAGATGGAAATTCTCGCGAAGTTGGTGTAGAATTGCATTCCGGAAAAAATAGAATTGTGCGGAGAATGTTTGAAGCACTAGAATATGAAGTCGTAAAATTAGACCGCGTTCAGTTTGCGGGATTAACGAAAAAGGATTTACCGCGCGGAATGTTTCGCCACTTAAGTGAAAAAGAAGTTGCATTTTTGAAAATGTCTTAATAAAAAGCAGGTTACTTTCTAAGTATTCAAGATTCGTAAGATGCATGGAAATCAACTTTTTTGAAAGACTATTACTAATTAAATTGTATTCGGATGAAAATTGTGCTTAGTTGTTTTGTTTTTTTAGCACTTCTTGTTGTCTCTTGCTCAACGGAAGTTAAACTTGAATCCAAAAATCCGTATGCGGAATATTTTTACCCACTCGATTCTGTTCCTGTAATTTATTTGTATCGCGACGTTGCGAATGGTTTGGACGAGCAATTTCAACGGATTTACTCGATTTCAGATTCGCAGGGAGACCATATTGTTGTGGAAACGTATGCTGCAGATGGAAGAATTTTAGAAGCGTTCAATTACAACACTGATTCGCTAGATATAATGGATCACATGGTTGTTAATCGTAACAATGAGAAGTCAAAAGCGGAGGTTTTTAAAAACAAATTGATACCGATGAACGATTCAGAGGAAGTTTGGTTTGCTTCCCGTTTTCAGGGCTTTTTGGATTCAACACTAATTCTAAAAGAAATAAAGCGATCTGTTAGTGGTAAAGAAATTCAACACGAAGTTTTAGGCAAACAAGTTCCGACAATTGTGATGAAGGATAAAATCAGGATGTCCAATTTCAATCCATTCACCAAAAAAGAAAATGTGATGGAAGGAAATTCTGTCAATTATTTCTCGAAAGGATTTGGTTTGGTTGAATGGCATTCATTAGACAAAAAAGTGCATTATCGCCTGGAGAAAATTATGTCACAAAAGGAATTTCTTGAAATAATTACACGGTAAACGGTATGCGAATTGCGTTGGTAATTATTTGTTTTCTACCGCTTTTAAGCACTGCACAATATGGTAGAAGTAAAGCTAAATTTTCTTCTTCGAAAGGAGTTTTGACTGGTTATTGGGGCTATAATCGTTCTTGGTACTCAAAAAGCGCTATTAATTTCGTAGGACCAGGCTATAATTTCACCTTGAAGCAGAGTCGCGCAACAGATCAGCCAACTGCATTTTCTGGCAAAAATTACTTTACAAAAAAGACCTTATTGGAGCCTCAATTTTCAGCTGGAATTGGTTATTATTTCCGAAGTAATTGGGCAGTTTCTTTTAGTGTTGACAGGTTTAAATATGTCTATTCAGATAGTAACGATGTGCTTTTATCTGGAGTTATAAATTCTGGAATTGATAATGCAAATGGTTGGTCGGGAACCTATAATTCAGATGAAATCGTTACAAATCAAAGTACTTTTCGCTATGAAAATAAAGGCTTGAATTATTTCAGAATTCAAGCGAATAGAACAGATCAAGTGTATTCCGCTGGGAAAAAAGACAAATTTGCCGTTTCTACAAATTTTGGAGTTGGTCTTGGCGCATTGGTTTCAAACAATACCTTTCTCTTTGGAGGGAAAAAAGATGAAGAAACTATTTCCATGTCTGGTATAGCCTTTTCTGGCAGCGCTGGACTTCGAACTGAATTTTTTAGGAAGTTTTTCTTTCAGTTTAATTTTACGTGTGGGTACATGAACCAATCCAATGTGAATACACGCAGAAGTGAAACCAATGCAGTTGCAAAGCAGAAATTCGCTTATACTGCATTGGATGCCGGAATCGGATTTATTCTAAATATTTTTCCTGCCAATGACTGCAACAGTTGTCCAAGTTGGTAAGTATTCTACAGAAAGTTATTTCTTACCAGCTATCTTAAAATCAATTTTGTAATAAAATATAGGAAGAAAACCTAGTTGTTGTTTTTTAGTAAATGGTTCAACACTTGGGTCTTTTAAATTCGGAGCATACGCTAAACTCAGCAAATTCTTGGTATTGAATACATTCACTAGATCAAGACCAAATTCATGTGTCACTTTATCTGCGTTATATTTCCAGCTTATTTTAATATCCGCTCGGAAGTAATCTCTAAATTGGCGTTCATTAAAAAGTGAATCCTGGAAAATAACTTCGTTGTAGAGTTTGGAAGCTTCCAAGTCGGCATAACCATATCTTTTACCCCCTGCCACTGTGACTTTTGCCCCCAAGGAGATTGTTTGCTTTTGTCCAAGTCTAAATTCCTTCCCTGCTAAGGCGTTCGCCACATATAAGCCATTGTAGGATGTATTTCTTACAGTTCCATCGCTTCCTTTGTATTTCGAATCATATAAGGTTCCGGAAAACAGAAAGAAAAAGGATTTATCAAAAAACTTCTGCACGGTCAATTCAATTCCATAATTGTAGCCAGTTCCAGTATTTTGAAGGGAATCCGGGAAAAATCGTGCAAATCCACTCCCCATATTTATCAGGGAGAAGGAAGATGGCAGAACGGTAACAGGAATTGAATATAAATATTGGTAATATGCCTCTGTACGAATTGTGAAGCTCTTTTTCAATGCTTTTTCATACCCGATTCCCGTATGAATACTTCGGGTGAAATCCATATTTTTGTTATGGTAGATTTTGTTGTTTTGCGCGTCTAATTTATGAAATGTATACGTGTATAATGGCTGCGTTCCACTGTGCATTCCTGCTCCAGCGAAAATAGCTTGTCCATTTTTATAGCGGTATTTCCATCCCAATCTTGGTTCAACATAGCTGATGCTTTTACTCAATGAAAAATACTGACTATGCAATCCGGCAGTGAAATCCATTTTCTCCGATATTCTATATTTCCATTGTATAAAAGGTTGAATTAACATTGCACTTCCTTTGTAGTCCCAACGAATAACAAAATTTGTGTCCGTTACTAAAGTACGAGCAGAATCCAGTTGGTTCATAAAGAAAGCGTCTACATTCAATCCAAACTTTATCAGATGTCTTCGGTTAATTTTATGATTGATGCTGAAAAAGCCGGCACTTTTTGTCGTTGAAAATTTATATCCCATTAAGGGGTAGATGGAATCTATTCGAATAGTTACGCCATCGTTTAGTAATGACCGCTGCAGATAGTTATGATTGGAATGCTGCTCATCGTAGGATAAAGCCAATGTTGCGGTAACGAACGTTTTTTCGTTCAAGGATTTCTTGTAGTTTAATCCCGTCGTACCCATAGATGTGCCAAAGTATTGATCTCTGTCGCCCTCACCATAAAATTCTTCGGAGTATTTTGTTTGCTCTGAAATTAGGATAGAGATAGTACTTTTCCCACCAATACCGTAAAAGGATAGATTCCCACCTTTTTTTAAAGACCAGTTGAATTTAAAAGCCGCATCCCCATAAACTGGAATAGCATCCGTTCCCAATTTTATCCCAGCTTTTTGAAACAAACTCAAGGTGGAATACCTTCCCATTACTAGAAAACTCGATTTCTTGGATTTGGATAAAGGGCCTTCCGCCATAAATTCCGTTCCTAAAATACCAAATTGCGCTGTAAATTCTGTTCGGTTAGAATTACCATTACGCAGCTTCAAGTCAAAAACGCCGGAGGTACTATTTCCATATTCTGCAGGGAAAGCACTCATAAAAAAATCAGAATTTCCTAATATTTTATTATTCAATATGGAAACAGGTCCGCCTGTACTACCCGAAATAGCAAAATGAGATGGATTAGGAATATCCACGCCTTCCACTTTGTATACAACGCCAAGAGGAGAATTTCCGCGCACAATAATATCATTTCTAGAATCATCCGCACCTTGAACTCCTGCAAAATTTGAAGCCATTCGCGCAGGATCGCTTCTGGAACCTGGGTAGCGATTTGTTTCTTCCACACTAAACTGCTGTGCCGATATTACCGCTAATTCATTGATTACTTCTCCCTTTTTTCGCGCACTTACAGTAACTTCGGCTTGTTCTTGAAAACTCTCACTCATCGGAATATTAGTGATTGTTTCTTTTCCTGAATTTACTTCTATGGTAACGGTTTTTGTATCGTATGTTAAAAACGTAACTACCATTTGGTGTTTTCCGATTGGAACTTGTGGAATAACAAAAACACCTTCTAAGTTAGAAAGCGCTCGGTGTTTTTTAAGGCTATCCGCTGTGAAAATCTCGATTTTTGCGCCATAGAGCGGGAAATTTGTTTCACTATCGAAAATTTTTCCCCGAACAGTTTGAGTCGGTTGCGCAAATGCAGCATAAACAGGTAGTAAGAAAGAAATTAGTAGTAGAAATCGCATTGTAATCTTTGTTTATTTGGATGTGTGTAAATACTCAGCGGTAGTCCATTCTTTTTTATAGACTTCTTTAAAAATGAACCTATTCATTGCATTAAAGTGAAGGTTCCGAACGGAAGAATAGACAAGTTGTATATCTCCACTGTACCAAAGTGGAATGAACGGAGGATCTTGAAGTAGAATCTTTTCTGCTTTGGCGTAATAATCAAAGGCGTCTGTTTTTTTAGTGCTATTTTTTGCCTGTTCAAATAAAATATCAAAAATCGGGTTTGAATAGCGTGCAATATTAATGGTAGATTTTTGTCCTTTGTCGGACGGAATATTTTTACCGTGAAAATTAGCTAAAAACGTTTCTGGATTTGCATAGTCCGCAGTCCATGTGCTTGCAAACAGCGAACCTTTTGCTTCGCTTGCCGCTTTATTTTTTTTCTCAAACGAGGCACGGATTATTTTAATTTCAATATTTAGACAGGTCTTTAATTGCTTTGCTATTTCTAAAGCGACAGCGGCTTGTAGCGCATTATTATTTATTATTAATTCTACAATTCCAAACTTTTTACCTTTTGGATATCCCGCCTCAGCAAGTAATTTTTTTGCTTTTTCAGGTTGAAAAGTGTAGCCATATTTGTTTATTCCGGCATAATCATAGCCTTTGAATACTTCTGAAATCGGAGGCACAATACCATAATATCCAAGCGCGGAATATTGTTTGTGTAGCACTTCTTTATCCAAAGCTTCTTTGTTCAAGGCATAATTAAAAGCTTGCCGAACTTTACTGTTTTGAAATCGAACATCCGTCAAATTGAAGGAATAATAATTAGTGGTTAGAAGCGGATTATTATGCATCAAAAGAACAGGTGGCTTACTATTGAAATCTTCAATTCGTCCCTCAAACATTTTTGCAATACTATTTTCAGGAATTCCAATCATTAAATCGGTCTGGTGCTTTTCAAATAATGAAAGTTGTGCGATTTTATCTGTTTGAAAAATAAAATTTAACCGATCCAAATAGGGTAAAGATTTTCCATCTTTATCTTTTTCGTAGTAATCTGCATTTCGCAACAATTCAAGTTTGTTTTGTTTTGTTTTTGCAGAAAAGAAAAAGGGTCCTGTTCCAATAACGGAATTTTCGTTTTTATTTAAGTACACTTTTTGGGAGGAAATTGCAGCGCATATATTCCCGAGTTTATTTAAAAAATTGGCATCTTTCGTTTTTAGTTGCAGCGTAAGAGTTTGGTCTTTAATTGCCATACCAGAAATTGTGTCTGCCTTACCTTCAAAAAACTCAGCAGCTCCAAGTAAATTGTCTTTAAAAAGAAAAGTATATGCATGCGATACTTCTCCTTTTTTTCCTTTTGTGCATATACGTTCAAAAGTATGACCAATATCGCTTGGCTGCAATAAACGGTCTTTTTTACTTTTAAATGCGTTGTGTTGGTGAAAATGAATATTTTTTCGGATTACAAAAGCGTATTGCAGACCATCATCACTAATTTGCCAACTCGACGCGATTTGCGGTTTTATTGTTAAATCCTTTGGATCAATGGAAACCAATCCTTCCATAATTTGGGATAAAATAACGGAAGAATAATAGTCGTTAACCTCCATTGATGTTAAGGTCGTCGGAGGATTGTCGATTGCCATCGTTAAGGAAGTACTATCAAAGATAAAATCCTTTTTTGTTTCGCAGGAACCACAAATTAAGAGCAGCAAAGCGACAAGGAAAGAGTAATTTTTTTTCATATTTGTAATGAATCCCTACACAAGTTTACTAAAAAATCAGTTATAGTTTTGCATAATACCACATAATCTTCTGAATTTTATAGTAATAGCAACCCATCCATCGTTAAAATTATTCGTTTTGAGATGCAATTTTTGATGGATAAAAATAACCAAAACGAGCAATGCAGCATTTAGTGAAAAAGCAACTTCTTTCTTTGAATATCCAAAAAATGCAGGTAATATTGTGTAGATAATTTGAGAATTATTCTCGTTTATTGCTGCTTTATGAAAAATGTAATTTTTGTTTGTGCGTTTGTTTTGTGCGTTTTATATTCTTTCGGTGGCGTATTATCGATTGAAGGAACGTACCAAGGCAAAAATCTATATGTCCAAAATTCGATGGATGACGATGGCTTTGGTTATTGCGCAACAAAAGTAACTGTAAATGGCGATATAATGTCTGGCGGCGTTAGCACAAGTGCCTTCGAAATTGACTTTGCAAACTTTAATATTGCCATTGGCGAGCCTGTTTTTATTGTTATTGATCACAACGATGGTTGTAAACCAAAAATAATTAATCCGGAAGTTTTATTACCGAAAAGCACTTTTGAAGTTGCTTCGATTAACATCAATTCAGCAGGAAAATTGACTTGGAAGACGACAGGGGAGAATGGTAAATTACCTTTTAATATCGAACAATTTCGTTGGAATAAATGGGTAATTGTTGGCGAAGTTCAGGGTAAGGGAACAACAGGTACAAATTCGTACGATTTTTCTGTTGCGCCTCATTCTGGAAGTAATACAATTCGAATTTCACAAATTGATCATTCTGGAGAAAAAAGAAAATCAAAAGAAGTAAAGTTTACATCAACTGTTCCAAAGGTAACGAAGAGTCCAATTAAAGTGAAAGATGTAATTAATTTCAGTTCCAAAGGTGTTTCAACCGAAACGCGCTATGAAATTTACGATGCGTATGGCAATATTGTTAAAAAAGGAGTTGGCTCCACCGTAAACTGTGAAAACCTTTTGCGCGGAGCTTATTATATAAATTACGACAATACAAACGAAGTTTTTATTAAAAATTAAACCTTAAGCAGTTAAAACTGCTCGCTAGTTAGTTTGAATTATGGTCAAAAAAATAGAACATCTAGGGATTGCAGTCAAAAGCATTGAAGATTCCTTAAAAACATTTGAAACGTTATTGGGGCAAAAATGCTACAAGACAGAAGAAGTAATTTCAGAAGGTGTAAAAACAGCATTTATTCAAATAGGCGAGTCGAAAATAGAACTCTTGGAAGCATTGGATACAACTTCACCGATAGCGAAATACTTGGACAGAAAAGGTCCTGGAATTCACCATATCGCTTTTGAAGTAGACGATATTGTGGCGGAAATTGAACGACTCACACAGGAGGGATTTATACTAATTCATACCAGTCCAAAAGATGGCGCGGACAATAAACGCATTGCTTTTTTGCATCCAAAATCAACAGAAAGTATTTTGGTGGAATTGTGTCAAGAGAAAAGTTGAAGTAAACTTTCGGAAGATGTTGCGTGAAACGTTTGCAAACCAAAGCTTTCTGCTCCCTCAATATGTTGGATGGAATCATCAATAAACAGCGTTTTTTCTGGTATTAATAGCTGTTCTTCACAAACAAATTCAAACACCTCTCTATTTGGTTTGCGCAAATGAATTTCATTTGAAAAATAGATTTTAGTGAAAAAATCTTCCATTGGCTCCTCCGTTGTTTTTGCCCATTCTCTTCGTACAACCGGAACATGCAATTCATTGGTATTACTCAATAAAAAAATAGGATACTTCTTTTTTAATCGTTTCAATAAATCTGTTTTTTCAGATGGAACATCCAGAATCATAGCGTTCCATGCCTGAACAACTTTATTTGGAGAAGTTCCAGGTTTTAAAAACGGCAACAGACTATTGATAAAACGCTGTGCAGAGATATTACCGGTTTCAAAATCGTCGAAAAGATTTGTTTGCGCTGCTTGACTATAAACGGAATTAAAATCCATCATGCCCAATTTTTCAAATGCATGAATGGTTTTTTCATAATCAATAGAAATAATAACGCCTCCCAAATCAAAAATAAGTGCCTCTATAGAATTGGATATCATTTTGTAAATTAAAGCAAATAAATACGCAGATGCAAGTTTTTATTTATTTCAACTTTAAGGCGATTTCAATTTTTTTAACCAAAAAAAAGGATGAGTAAAACCCATCCTTTCAATTTGCTTTAAAAACAATTTATTTTTTGTTCAATGTTAAATTCAATTCATACGAAACAACACTTAGAACTTTTTCTCCCGTTTCAGGATCAGGCTGCATACCAGCTAATTTTAATGCTGCAAAGTCAAGATCAAATTTCCCATTAATTGTTACTTTCTTGTCGTCGCTTTTCACTTTTACAGGAATACTTTGTTTCATTTCTTGTCCTAAAACAGAAATAACAGCATCTAATTTTCCATTCTCATATCCGTTTACAGTTACAGTTACATTTGGATTCTCAGCCGTGAAAAAGAAAACAGTATCTTTCAAATGGCCTGTTAAATACGCTTTTTTGTCCTCAGGTAATGTTGCATCTTCAGCAGCGATTGAGTTCATGTCAATTGTGAATTTACCAGCAACAATGTTTTTACCTTCCATATCAATTGAACCTTCTGTAAATTTAACAGATCCAACGTGGAAGTATTCTGCACTTTTACTTCCTTTCCACTTTAGGGAAGAAGTTTCAGTATCTAAAGAATACGTTGCTTTTTCAGCTGCTTTATCGGAACCTCCGCAAGATGCTAATGTAATTGCTGCTATGGCAATAAATAAAAAGTTTAATTTTTTCATATATGTTATTTTTTTACAAATATAAACAAATAAATATACCATGGTAAATAAATTATTTATTTTTTTAATTCTCCCTTTTTCCGGTAGCCATTTTTTAAAAAGCACTATCTTCGAAAGAAAAAAATGAAACTTTTCTTGAATAGTTCTGAGTACATCGAAACCGATTCCGCATTTGATATTTCAATACCTATGGTTGCTGGAGAGGGAAATTTACGTGCTTGGTACGTGGATCCTCCAACAATGGAACCTGTGCGCGCAAATGGGTATATTGGTTCTGTCAAGGAAGGCGGTTCGGTTAATTTCCGAAATATTTTTTTTAATCCCCACGGACATGGCACGCATACAGAATGTTTAGGCCATATTACAGAAGTAGTATATTCCGTAAATAAAGTTCTGAAAAATTACTTTTTTAAGGCGCAGGTTATTACAATTACCCCAAACCAGATTTTCAACGAGGAATACAAGGAATTCGACCAATGTATAACGGTAGATCAACTAAAGGATTTTACGTTTGAAAAGGATATTCAGGCATTGGTAATTCGAACTTTACCAAATATGGAAATGAAAGCGCATAAAAATTACTCGGATACGAATCCTGCATATATGCATTTGGAATGTATGGAAGTAATAAACCAACTTGGCATTAAACACTTACTATTGGATCTTCCTTCGGTTGATCGGGAAACGGATGGCGGGAAACTTGTTTTTCACCACGCATTTTGGGGAATACCAGATAATCCGGATTTTGAGAGAACCATCACAGAATTAATTTTTGTGGAGGACAATATTTCGGATGGCCTATACGTATTGGAAATGCAACTTGCTTCTTTTGAAAATGATGCGGCGCCATCTCGCCCAGTTTTATATGCGGTAGAAAAAGTATGAAAATAAAAAAAAGGTTGATCCCCATCAACCTTTTTTCACACTGTTAGTAGTAAATTAATTTTCATTAGTGCAGTATTCAACAAACTTCCAAAGTAGTAATATGGAAGAAAACCAGTAGTGAATTCAGGTAACTTCTTACGTGTATACGAGATACAAAAATCAGTATCGAATGGACAAGAACTGTTATACTCTTTATCAAACTAGAAAATGAAAACTGCCTCTCCAAGCAGCATGTCTTTCCAATACCTCAATTTCCTTAAGAAGATTACTTGAATCCCCTCCTAAATTCTGAGTTAAATGTACTTTCTTTTTATAAGTAAACTTTAGACAATGAATATTTTCAAAGATTGACTGAATAAATAGCGTCTTTCAGTTATTTTTGACCTAAAGGTTTTCAATAATTTTGAAGAAAATGTCTCTTTTCGCAGGGGAAAGCGGAACCTCAGATTTATCTTTCATTACAACAGATCCTCCATTTCCTTTATCGTAGCGATCAACGTAATCTAAATTAATCAAGTGCGATTGTTGAATGCGCAGAAAATTATGCTGTGACAAAAGCGTTTCGTATTCTTTTAGTGTTTTTGAAACCAAGATTTTCTTGCCACCAACCAAATAGAAGGAGGTGTAGTTTCTGTCTGCTTCACAACGAATTATTTCGTGTAATTCAACAACATGCACACTTTCTTGTGTTTTAAGCACTAAACGACGCTTCTGATTCGGTTGCATATTATGCTG
>Ga0208426_1000180_pt1 | contig 10693 bp, 10 predicted proteins | sample DEB19_08_DNA_6_FD_184524 | JGI IMG/M metagenome (GOLD analysis project Ga0208426, IMG submission 184524) | Aqueous microbial communities from the Delaware River and Bay under freshwater to marine salinity gradient to study organic matter... | ecosystem: Environmental > Aquatic > Marine > Coastal...
CGGCGCGCAGTACATGCTCCCGACCAGCGGCGGGCGCGTCATCCCGGCCGATCAGGTCGGCGGCGCCGGCGGGCCGCAGTGGCAGATCGTGGTGAACAACAACGCGCCGGGCGCCGTGGCGTCGGCTTCCGTCGACCAGCAATCGCGCGTCGTCACCATCGCGATCGCCGAGGTCGCCGCGCAGATCCGCGAGAACTCCGGGTCGGTCTGGTCCGCGCTTCGCAGTGCCACCAACGTGACCGGGCGCATGTCATGACCGCAGCCTACCCGCTGACCATCCGCACGATCCTGCACGCCGGCAAGAGCCGCAACCAGCCGGCGTCCTTCCGCCTGGCCGAGCCGAGGCGCGGCTACGGCTACGCGCAGCAGATCGGCACCGACGTGCCGGTGTTCTGGGACGTGGCGTTTCGCTTCACCGAGTCGGAGGCGATCGCCTTCCAGCTGTGGTTCACCCAGATCATCAACCGCGGCGCGGACGAGTTCACGCTTCCACTGCGCACCGAGTTCGGCATGGTCACGCACACCTGCCGGTTCCTGCCCGACGGCCTGCTGCCGGCGCAGGAGGATGGGCCGCTGTTCACCTACAAGGCCTCGATCATGGCGCGCGCCCAGGTCATCCCGGCGGCCTACGTGGAGGCCGCGGACCTGATCGTCGCGCTGCCGGACTGGCCGACCTGGGCGGCCCTGCTGGACCTGGCCGTGACCTCCGAAATGCTCGAGGCGTGACGCCGTGGACAAGGCCACGTTCTGGGCCACGAAGAGCCCGCTGCCGGAGTTCCACGCGATCACCTTCTCGCACCCGGCCATGTCGCAGCCCTTCCGGCTGGTGGCCAACCAGTTCGCCGAGGTGACGCTCGGCGGAGAGGTGCACACGCCGGCGCCCATGACGATCAAGCCTCCCGACCAGACCGGCGACTCGCAGCCGCGCCTGACGATGGCCTTCCCGCGCCAGGTCGTCGGCCGCACATTCAAGCGCGAACTCGCCCGCATCGTCGACTCCGGTTCGCGCCTGCCGATCGACGTCACGTATGCGGTCTACCTGGGCGACACCGCCGCGCCGCAGCTGACGTGGCAGCTCTACGTGTCGGACGCCAGCGGGGTCAGCTTCTCGGCGGACGCCGTGCAGGTCGTGGCGACCGACTCGAACCCGATGCGCCAGGCGGTGGCGCCGATCTACGACCCGGCCGTCTACACCGGCCTAGAGCTGATCTGACCCGGACCCCTCCCTAGCATCCAGCCGGGTGCAAAGGCTCCTGACACCCGACGAATTCGCCGCGCGCGCCGTGGGCATCCCGTGGGAGCGCTGGCGCTCAGACTGGGCCGCGTGCGACTGCTTCGGGTTGATCGTCCTCTACTACCGCGAGGTGCTCGGCGTCGACCTCGGGCCGGTGCCGAAGGTGGACATCGCCGCGGGCTTCGAAGCGGCGCAGGGCTGGGTCGAGGCCGGGCCGGAGGCCAACGCGACCGCCTGGATGGCATGGCTGGGCGGCCGGCCGCGCCACTGCGGCATCGTCATGCCCAGCGGGATGCTCCTGCACTGCGAGGGTGACGAGGAGCGGCCGGGCAGCGTGCGCCTGACCCGCCTGTGTGCCGTCGCCCGGGTGTACGGCCAGATCCGCTTCTACCGGTACGCGCCGACATGCTGACGATCTTCAACGACCCGGCCGGCGTCACCGGGCGCCGCTGCGTGGCGCTGGACTACGGCGCCACGCTGCAGGAGAACATCGAGCGGCACCTGAGCGGCGGCGCCGACGCAGAACTGCGCATCAACGGGGTCGTGACCGACCCTCTGACCGACCCGCGCCTCGACGCGCCGCCGGCGCGCGGCGACCTGGTGACGATCACGCTGCGGCCTCGCGGCCTGGAGGCGATCACCTGGGCCTACATCGCCATCGGCGCGCTCGCGGTCTACACCGTGACGGCGCTGCGCAACTTCCCGACCGCCGACGGCGCGGCGGGCAAGGACTCGCCGAACAACAAGCTCACCGCCCAGACGAACCTCGCGCGCGCCTACCAGGCGGTGCCCGACGTGTACGGCTACCGGCGGGTCTGGCCGGACCTGATCCAGCCATCGACGGTCGAGTACATCGACCACCTGAAGTACGTCACCGAGTGGCTGTGCGTGTCGCGCGGCAAGGGCACGATCTCGAGCGTCCAGTACGCCGAGACGCCGATCGGTGACATCGACGGTTCAAGCTACGAGGTGTTCGAGCCTGTGCCGGTCGATGGCTACCCGGAGCGCGGCACGACGACCCTGAACGATGTCGTCGAGACCTTCGCGAGCGACGAGGTGAACGGGCAGGAACTGCCGTACTCGGAGGCGTTCGCCGACACGGGCGGGTTCGGGACGCTGACCACAGTCGCGGCGGCGACGTCCTTCACCGCGCTCCTGGCCGACGGACCTTCCAGGGCGGACCTGAAGAGCCTGGCGCCGACGGGCACGGCGTTCGTGAGCTTCACCTACTCGGGCGGCAGCTTCGGCCAGACCTGCACCGTGCTCGGGTACACGGTCATCGGCGCGGACGTCGAATTCACCTTCAGCAGCGGCCCGTGGGGCGGGTCATCCACCGAGGGCGTGAACTTCACGATCACCCCGAACGGGGCCGACACCACGGTCTCGGGGCCGTACACGCTGCCGGTGGAGGCGACGCAGATCTGGTGGAGCACGGCCTTCCTGCGCGGCCTCGTGGGGATCGTCGACGTCCGCGCCGAGTGGTGGCAGATCGACGGCACCGGCGCCGAGATCGGCGGCACCCGGCAGACCCAGACCGACAGCTACGCCGACAACACCTTCGACCAGCGCTTCTACACGAAGAAGGTCACGCCGCTGGCCGGGCTGGGGCGCTACCGGATCCAGTTCACGCGCCTGAGCCCGAAGAACGGCGACACCGGCGCGGACGTGGCCAAGCTCGAGGAGGTCTACGCCGCGCGCCGCTTCGAGACCAAGCAGCTGCCCGGCGTGACGGTGCTGCGCGTCACCACGAAGGCGACGCTCTCGGCGACCGGGTTCAGCGATCGCAAGTTCAATCTGCGCTGGCAGCGGCATGTCCGCACGCTGGCCGCCGACACCCTGAGCGCGTCGCGAAACTTCGCCCGCGCGCTGGCGCACATCTGGACCCTGGCCGGGAACGACATCGCCGGCCTCGACACCGATGCGCTCGCCGCGATCAACGCCGAGCACGGCGAGGACTCCGAGCTGCTGCGCTTCGACGGCAGCCTCGACGACGCCGACATGAGCCTGGGCGAGCGCCTGCAGTTCGTGGCCAACACCGCGCGGTGCACGATCTGGCGCGACGGCACGCGCTGGACCGCCACGCGCGACCAGGCGCGATCCGCCCCCGAGATGCAGTTCGACTACCGCAACCTGGCCGCCGGCGGCGAGTCGGTGATCGGCTACGCGGCGCATCTGCCGGCCTCGAACGATGGCGTCGAGGTCGAGTACGTCGACCAGACCACCCAGGCGAAGAAGGCCTACATCCGGCTGAACATCAGCACCGGCGGCCCGGTCGTCGGCGCGAGCGTGAACCCGAAGAAGGTCAAGCTCCCGGGCTGCGCCACGATGACGCAGGCCGAGAACCGGGCGCAGCTGGAGGCGCGCCGGCTGATCTACCAGCGGGTGACGGTGCGGGACACGGCGCTGGCCGACGCCTCGTCGCTCGGCCTGGGCGCCCTGGTGCGGTGGATCGACCCGAACGACTTCGGCGGCGACGACCTGCAGGCCGGCGAGGTGCGCGGCATCTCGGACCTGATCATCCAGACCAGCGAGCCGCTCGACTGGCACGGCGAGACGACCGGGCGGATCCTGTTCACCGGTGTCGACGGCAAGCACCTCGGCCCGCCGAACGTGTGCTTCCAGGACCCGGCCGGCGTGCGCCTGCTGACCCTGCCGGCGGGCCTGTACGTCGCCGATGCCGACCGGCAACTCGGCAGCCGCTACGCCTTCGCCGTGGGCCTGAGTTCAGACGAGCTCGAGGCCGCAGGCCTGTACGTGGCCAGCGAGATCCGCCCGGCCGCGAACGGGACCGTCTCCATAGCATTGGCCCAGTACGACGCCCGCATGTACGGGGGCGACTCGGCCGAGGTGGCTGACGGCGGCGGGGCCGGCGACCTCAGCCTCGACGGCTCGGGCTGGCTCGTGGTCGCTGACGACGAACTTCTGGTACTCACATGACCATCTCGATCCGGGAAACCGACGGCGGCACGCGCGCCGCAACAGCCGACGAACTCGCGCAGATCCGCACCGACATCAACGCGGCGATCGACGCCGCGGACGTGTCGCAGGCCGAGGCCGAGGCCGGCACCGAGGTCAACCGCCGCCGCTGGTCGGTGCAGCGGGTGTGGCAGGCCGCCGCCGCCTACGTCGCCACGATCAAGGGCGCCGTCAACGGCGTGGCCGGGCTGAACGGTGCGAGCGAGGTCCCCTCGGCGAACCTGCCCGGCATTCCGGGCACGGGCGGCGTGTTCGCGCTGCCGCTGATCAAGAATCAGGGCGCCAGCTCGGCCGTCGCGCTCGCGATGGAAACGTTCTCCGGGTCGATGACGAAGAACGGCAAGCTCACGTCGCCGACGAACCCAGAGCAGGGCGTGATCCAGTTCGGCGCCGGCGTCTGGACGATGGAGAAGACCTGCGCGATCAACCTGAGCGGCGCCGGCGTGTCGCGCTTCGGGCTGTGCATCCGCGGGCAGGGCGACGGCTCGACGATCCTGTACGCGCCGGCGAGCTCGTCGGTGGCCAACTTCCGCGGCGTGGACAGCATCTGGCGCATGCTGAACCTGACGGCCGACGCCTCGGGAAAGTTCGAGCGCTTCCGCATGGAGGACGTGGAGCTCGTCTGCTACTTCACGCAGGGCGGCGACGGCAGCACGCGCCTGTCGGACGCGCTTCGGATCATCGACACGGACTACCTCATCCGCTGCCAGATGCGCAACGTCCGCACCTACGCGCGCACGATCACGGCGCAGTCGACGAACCAGATGGGCATGTACCTGAAGCGGGCCTACTACGGCAACGTGAACGGCTTCAAGTTCAACTCGGCCGCGGTCCCGGCCGCCGGCGTCGCGCTGAACAATGCGGCGGCCGTCGGCTACGGCGGCGTCGGGATGGTCATCGACAACTGCAACAGCCTGCAGGTCGGCCAGCTCGAGGTGACGGGCGCGCACACCGCGGCGATCTTCAAGAACGAGCTCGGCGCGGTGATCAACGGCTACCACGTCGAGCACGTCAACCGCGCCTTCCACTTCGAGGACAACTCGCACTCGGTCAAGGTGCTGAACGGCTACATCGAGTTCCACTTCAGCGACAGCGCGGACATCATGCTGCCGCGCGACCAGATGGGGATCGCGACCTTCGGGGCGTCGACCTCGGACAACCTCGTCACGGTGGCCAACGGCCAGAGCCTGCCGCGCATCCAGCTGTGGCTCGACCGCTCTCGCGACCGTTCGAACAAGGTCGTCGTCGAAGGCCAGTACCTGGGTGACGCCTTCAGCGCGAAGCCGCTCACCGGCGGCCGGACGCTCTCGTCGGTCACGGTCACGGACTCGACCGACCGCCCGGCCGACTTCTACGCCCAGGGCTCGCTCGAGGTGGCGTGGTCGGGCAACTACGGGCAGGGCCTGTACTGGACCTATGCCGTCGACCCGCGGGCCGGGCGCCTGCGCGTGCTGACCAGCGTGAAGCGGATCAGCGGCGACGGCATGATGAAGCCGCTGGTCACGTCCGTCGGGTTGCTCGGCGCGAACACGATCTACGACGGCGACCTCCTGGACGTGCATCGCCGCCTGAGCCGGGCCGGCGTCGGCGGCACGCTCTCGGTCGCGGCCAGCGGCAACAGCTACAGCTCTTCGAACAACGGCGAGGTGACGCTCACCTTCACGCGCCAGCACATGCTGCAGCCGGGTATCTCGCGCACGACCTCGGGCTCGATCGGCTCTGGCGGAACGCCGATCGCCACGGCGACGACGCTCTACGTCCGCACGGTCATCAGCGAGACCGTCGCGGTGTTCGGCCTGGCCACCGGCACGCTCGCCGACCCGGGCACGATCACCAGCGGCACGCTGACCACGCCAAGCGATATGTACGAATGGCTCGGCCAGCCGGATGCGTCGCGCAACTGGCTGACGCTGGACAGGTCGATCCCGTTCAGCTTCAACGTCATCGGCATGGCGCTGGACGGCGCGAACATCCTGACGATCACCCTGGACCGGACCGTCGCGTCCTGCGGCATCACGAACAACTCGAAGATGCTTCTCTGGGGCTTCAACGACTCGCGGATCGACGGCGTGGCCTACACCGCGCTGACGGCCGACATCAGCGGTTCGACGCTGAAGCTGAACGCCCTCGGCGCGCTCGCCGGCCTGGACGTCACCACGGCGGCCGCGAACGGCCTGGACTCGTCGGTCAACGTGTACGGCAAGATCGGTTTCACGGAGATCCTGGTCGCGCTGATCGGCAAGACCAACGGCACCGCGGCCTGCGTGTGGCGCATGACGCGCCCGGTCGTGACCTGCGGCGACAGCCTGGCCATGCCGGTGATCGAGGGCGGCGTCCTGCGCCCCGAGTCGCAGTCGGTGGCAGACGCGGCGACGATCAACGTCGACGCCGGACTCGGCGATACCGTCGTTGTCGGCGCGCTGGCCGGGAACCGCACCATCGCCGCCCCGACGAACCTCACCGTCGGCCAGAACCTGACCTACTGCTTCACGCAGGACGGCACCGGCGGGCGCACGCTCATCTGGAACGCGATCTTCAAGAAGGCCGCGGACGGCGCCGGCACATCGAACCAGCGCGGGGTCACGTCGTTCACCTACGACGGCACGAACCTGGTGCAGCGCGGCGGGGCGCTGACCTTCTACAGCTGACGCGCTCCGCGTTGGGGCGCGCGGTGCGGGCGCCTCCCTAGCATGCCTCGGGTACTTCTCGACCAAGGCAAGCAATGGCAACACCCACCACGAACCCCGTCCCGAGCAGCGACCCGAACGATCTGGTGTTCAACGCGGAGAAGCTGGACACCGTAGTGAACAGCCCGGCGCTGCAGTACCAGGACCGGCTCGGCGTGATGCGCCGGACGGTCGCGGGTGCGGTGGCCTCGATCTCGGCAACCAACCCGCGCGGCGCCTGGGTGACGGCCACGGCCTACCAGCCGCGCGACGTCGTGTCGAACTCCGGCACCTGGTACATCGCGCTCGACGCGCACACCTCCGGCGCCACCTTCGCCGGCGACCAGACGGCGCACTGGCGGGTGTACCAGGGCGTCATCTCGTCGGACCTTGCCGACAAGGTGTCGAACACCAAGGGTGCCGGCTCGGTCGGCTATGACTCCGACCTGGTGTACGCGGCCGGCACGGTGGGCGCGAAGCTCAATTCGTTCGTGACCCCCGAAGACGAGCAGTTCGGCGCGATCGGCGACGGCACGACCAACGACACGACGGCGATCCAGGCCTTCTTCACCTACCTGGCGGCCAACGGCGGCGTCGGCTTCCTGGGCCGCAAGACCTACAAGATCACGACGCAGATCACCCTGACGACGCCGGCACGCGGCTTCACGGTCTACGGCGCCGGGCAGGAGAGCGTGATCGCGCTGCGGGCGTCGAGCAACGTCTCGGCGTTCGGGTTCACGACGCCGCAGGACATCGTGCTCGAGAACTTCAAGATCGACGTCGGCTACAGCGTGACGACGTTCGGCAACCACGGCTTCTCCTTCCGCAACGCCGACCGCGTGACGTGCCGCGACCTGTGGGTGACCGACTACCGTGGGTCGGCCGGCCTGACCTTCGTCGACGTCGACGACACGAACGGGGACTGCCACTTCATCAACTGCCACGCCGACGGCGGCGGCACGGGCCAGAACGGCTTCCTCCACGAGGGCATGCTGCGCAGCTCGTTGCAGAACTGCACCGTCGTGAACCTCGACACCTCGGGCTCGCCGTGCTGCGGCCTGCAGATCAAGAACAAGTCGAAGCACTGCTGGATCGACGGCGGTTTTGCCAGCGGCTGCAAGTCGGGTGTCGCGCTCGGCGGCGACGGCGTGACCTTCGGCGACGGTCCGTATCGCACCTGGGTGCGCGGCGTCATCACGAAGGACTGCCTCGACGGCGCGACCATCGGCAAGAGCACCGATTGCACGGTCGAGATCTACGCCGACCAGACCGGCAGCCCGGCGCCCGGATCGCTGGTCGGGTACGCGCTGAACGTCGGCGGGGCGAACGTCAACTTGTCCTGCGTGGTGCGCCCAAAGGGTGTACAGGCCGGCCGGACCTGCATTCTGGTGCGCTCCAGCGACACCAGCATCTATGTGCCCTACGTCAACGGCATCGGCTCCAAGTTGCTCGAGATGTCGGCCGGCGTGAACCGCTGCCGGGTGTTCGTGCAGGACATCGCCGACTCCGGCGTGACGAACATCTTCGACTACGTGACCGACAACAGCGGCACGTCGACCAACGAGATCACCTTCGCGCGCGACCTCCCCGGCGGCGGGCTGGCGAACTCGAACTTCATCAAGCTGCAGGTGCCGAGCAAGCCGCAGAACTGGCTCGCCTTCAACGGCGCGACGGACCAGTTCAACATGCGGATCAACGGCACCGACCGTCTGGCGCTCGGGACCACGGCGCTGCGGCCGGCGATCGACAACTCGCTCGACATGGGCGCGGCGAGCTTCCGCATCAAGCAGTACTACGGCGTCAGCTCGACGATCAGCACCTCCGACGCGCGCGAGAAGACCGACATCGCGCCGATCGACGACGCGGTGCTCGACGCCTGGGCGGACGTCGACCTGTCGCAGTTCCGGTGGGTCGATGCCGTGAAGGAGAAGGGCGGCTCGGCGCGCGTGCACTTCGGGGTGATCGCGCAGCAGGTCCGGGACGCCTTCCAGGCCCGCGGGCTGGACCCGTTCCGGTTCGGCGTGCTCTGCTACGACGAGTGGCAGGACCAGTGGGACGAGGAACTGAACGACCTCGGCCGCCCGACCGGCCGCAAGCTGCTCACGCTGGCCGCCGGCAACCGCTACGGCGTCCGGTACGACCAGGCGCTGATCCTCGAGGCCGCGCTGATGCGGCGCGACCGGAAGCGGGCGAACGGCGGCGACAAGCAGTCCAAGGCGTGAAGCTCAGGGGGTAGCGATGAGCATCGAGGACGAGCGAAAGCAAGTCATGGAGATGTTCGCCGCGCTGGAGCGGCGCGTCGATGGGCACGAGCGCATCCTCCACGACCTCGAGACGCTGCCCAATGCCCTGCTCGGCATCGACAAGCAACTCGACAAGATCGACCGCCGGCTCGACGATGGCGACCGCCGCATGGCCGAGATCGAGAAGATGCTCGCCGCGAACACCGTGATCACCACGAACGTGCGCGATGCGCAGATCGCTGGCCGGGTGCTGACCGGGGTGGTGAAGTACGTCGCCGCGATGGTGCTTGCGTGCGGCGCGATCTGGGCGGCGATCTCGACCGTCGTCCACATGCCGGGGCCTGGGCCGAAGTGATCAGGCGCTTCTAACGTACCTTCTAGAACCCGCGCCGAACCGTGCCACAATTCGAGCAGTGCGGTTAGACGAATCGGCCTGAAAGCCGCGCCAGTGCTAGGTGTCGCAACTGCTTTGGGAGCAGTGGGTCGGATGTTCGAATCATCTCACCCCGACCAATGAAAAACAGCGTTCTGCGCGGCAGGGCGTTTTCTAACGGAAAGCGATTCTTCTAACGGGATGGCTACTGCACAGGCCGCAGGCTCGCGGGCTTCTTCGGCATCGTCTTGAAGATGAACGCCGCTGTGCCGGTCAGACGGTCGGCGGCCTGCTCGCTGCCCTCGGCGTTTGCCATCAGCACGCCGGCCACGCTGCACAGCTTCATCAGGTAGTTCCCGATCTGCTCGCGGTCCGTCATGCGGCACGCCGTCAGGTAGTCGCCTACCGCCTTCTTCGCCAGTTCTTCGGCCTCGGCCGGGCTTGCGGGTTTCTTGCTCATCGTCATCTTCCTTGGTTGAAGTCAATCGCTACCGAGTCGCGCCAGTCTTGCGCGGCTGCGTCAATATCGACGACGACGAGGTAATGCCATCTCCCCTTCTGGAACACCCCCGGCGCGACCTTGACGGGCTTCATGCTGGCCTCGGCATCAGCCGAAGTTTCGGCCTCGGCGCCTGCGTCTGCCCGGCGCACACCGCATCGTAGTGCGCGCGCTCGAGCACGACCCTCCCTAGCCTGTCGCGGCGCGCACGGCTGAACCCGAGCCGGTGCAGCTCGGCAAGCTGCCGCGCGGGCTGGGCGTAGCCGGTCAAGTCGTACAGCTCGTCAGGGGTGAATGTGGGTCCGCTCAAGGTGTCACCGGGTTGTCAGTCGCAGGCGCGGGAACTCAGAACGCGCGGGCTCGCCTTGCGAATGCCTTCAAGCACCCGAGCCAGGCCAGCCACAGCCCACGGCTTGCCGTCGACCAGCACGCGGAACTGATCGACTCGCCGCGAGCGCAGGAGTTCGAACGTGTGCGACTCGAGGCCGAAGTCGAAGCGCTCGACCGTGATCCGCATCCGCAGATACGGTAGCGGATGCGGGTAGTCCGGCGCTTCTCGCTCCATGCGCGCACGGTCGCGGCCTGCTTGCATGGACGCGAGTCGTGCCGCGCTGTACTTCTTCGTCCGTCTGTACATGCTCAATCGTGCAGCGCAGAGCTTGCACGCTCCGTTCAATTCTTGTTAGGTTGCATCAATACAGC
>Ga0208426_1000181_pt1 | contig 10659 bp, 2 predicted proteins | sample DEB19_08_DNA_6_FD_184524 | JGI IMG/M metagenome (GOLD analysis project Ga0208426, IMG submission 184524) | Aqueous microbial communities from the Delaware River and Bay under freshwater to marine salinity gradient to study organic matter... | ecosystem: Environmental > Aquatic > Marine > Coastal ...
ATCTATTCTATAAATATCATCATTGGGTATGATTGTTTCATTAGTCAATAATGAGTCTATTAGATTTCTATCTGAAATACTAGGCGCTGCTTTAATATATAGAATATCAGTTGGCTGTTGGTATTCTTGTAAGACGGTCATCACAAATGTCTTACTTGACCGGACTATCGAATAAGCAAAAGAGTATGCTTGGACAGTAAATGTGAATAAGGTTGTATCACCTTGAACTAAGAATTCACTTGTAGGCTGATTTGATACTCTACCTATAATCTCACCATTTGATAATAATTCTAAATTAGTAGGAAGATTGCCTGATGTAATACGATATGACAAATTCACATCAGAATCAGCCAATACGCTTAATGTACTAATAGTACCATTGAATATCGTACCTAAATTAGCCGGAGTAACCCAAGTTATTATGCCATTAATCTGATTACTAACAGTTAAGCCGAAATTAAAATTATCGGTTGTTATAGTAGGGGCACTAACTTTGCGAGCACTGACGCTAAAATTATAGCTACTAATACCAGTTGACGTTAATACTGGTGTACCGGTTATCCATCCAGTTGTACTATTTCCTGTTAATCCCAAAGGTAAATTAGAATAAGTATATTGAATTACATCATTATCAAAATCATGTCCTATGATGTTAAACGCAAAATAGTCACCTGATTGAACTGTACCAATCTGTGCTATCTGTGCGGGATTTACCGGTGGTAATAAGTAATAACCATAATATGGATCAGAATTTACCAGATTAAACGTAAGCGGCCTAGTATTCAATAGAGTAGGTGAGCGAGTATTTGATAATTTTCCCGGGCCACCTTGACTAATAGGTGTATTTTGATTTATAACTGTTATAGAGTATGCTGCTGTATCACCTCCCAAATCACTTACTAATTGTAAAGTAAATGAATATGTCCTGATTGTTGGCATACCAACTGATGTAGTAGTCAGCGTAGTTGTCATTGACCCGGTAGCATCTACTACTGGGAAAATATTTCCATATTGAGTAACAGATATAGTAAAAGATATGGCGCTCTCTATTGATCTAATATAGTAAGTAGTACCTGATACTATGCCACCAAACACTGTGCCGGTGAATACAACTGCTCTTCCCACTGAAAACCCAGTAGTACTTGAACATATTATTATATTTTGTGTAGAAGTTGTTACAGTAGATAGTGTTGTTACTTCAGGTAAAGTTACACTGGCTGTGGGCGGTAATGGATAGCCACGTATTATACCTGCTGTATTGATTTCAAGACCAGGTGGAAGTATTCCTTCCTTCAGTCTTACGATTACTTGATTGGTAATATCTATATTCGAATAGCGTACACTTAATTCAGTCCAAATACTATCTTGAGTACTCAATAAGCTACCAGTGGCTGTAGTGAATTTAGGAATAGCTGACCCTGAGACAGTCATCGAAAATGTTCTATCTCTTATATTATTTAAATCGTCAGTTACTCGTACAGTGAATGTTGATGATGTATCTGTCGTCACCAGCGAAGGAATACCATATATAAGACCAGTTACTGATATTATAAGTCCAGGCGGTAAACTTCCACTAAGTAAATTGTAAATCAAACTTGTAGCAGGGAACTGAGGTGATGCTGATAATTGAACCTCTAATGGTATACGTGTTGGATATGATCCTAATGTTCCTGCTGCTGTGTTCCAAATTGGTTGTGACATGTTTATCCTTGTAACATATTTAACGCTATGTCAAAATGATGTTTTCTATCTGCTAGTCCATTAATTCCGCCGTTGATTCGTTTAGTTAAACCTGTGAAATCATTTCTATCACAGTACGAATTTAAGTTATTATTATCCCAAAACCACCCGGCACTAGCACATGCTCCCTCAGGAGTTTGTAAATATTCAACAGTTTCTTCGATACTCATACTCAAATCTTCAGCAAACTTAGTGTAGTTATCGCGTCCCGTTAGTTGAATCAGGCCACGACCGCAAAATTTATAGCCATCACCTGATTCTTCTGGGCCGTTACCCATGCGATTCGCATATACTCTATTAGCAATTAGCTCTGGTTTTCTTGCGTAACTCATGGCCATTTCGTTTGTTGAAAAATATTTACCAAAAGTAGCCCGTAAACCGGGAGCGGAGTAATTTAATCCTTCTTTCACTGCGTTAAATCCCCCGCTTTCATGTGCCACCTGTGCTAAAAAACTAGCAAGTCTTGCTGGATTCTTAGTCATATCATAATATTCGGCGACTTCATTTAAAGAATCCACATATTTTTCTAAAACTGTTTTTTTAGTATTAGGGCATATTGCCGCTAGTAGTTCTAATGTTACCATTTTTATCTTTCTATTAAGCGTATGTTGCACCAACGGTGTACCACTGAGTAGTAGTAGGTGCTAAGTACTGTAAAGTAGAACCAGCTGGCATTGATAATGCTCCATTCAACGCCAGCGTATTTATTGTTCCACCTGATGCAGGATACGCTAATAATGTATTAGCACTAGTATTAGTAATAAAGATAATCATACCTGCTACAGCAACGGGTAATACAACACCCTGTCCAGAAGCTACAGTAGGAACTACATTTATCTGCTTAGTTAATATAGTACCAGTACCCTGTGTTGAACCTGCTGCTGAAATTCCAGTAGTTACACCATGAATAGTGTATGTCGTAGCTACTACATTAGCACCAGAGATATTACCACTTACTGCTAATGAACTTAGTGTACCGACTGAGGTGATATTTGGTTGAGCAGCAGTTGTTACTGTACCTGCTGTTGTAGCACTTGTAGCACTTGTAGCCAAAGCAACAGTACCAGATACATTAGCACCTGCTACTGCGTTTGCTGTTGTTGCGAATGATACTGCACCAGAGACATTAGCACCTGCTACAGCATTTGCTGTTGTTGCGAATGATACTGCACCAGAGACATTAGCACCTGCTACAGCATTTGCTGTTGTTGCGAATGCCGCTAGTGTTGCTGAACCTACTGCACCAGTGACATTAGCACCTGGAATTGAAGTCAATCCAGTAGCTGCTCCGTAATGTGTACCTGTAATGTTAGCACCAGATATGTTGCCAGTTACTGCTAAAGCAGTCAGAGTACCAACTGAAGTAATATTTGATTGAGCTGCTGTAGTAACAGTACCTGCTGTACCCGCTGTACCTGAACTCAAAGCGTATGTCGCATTAGCAACAGTACCAGTTACATTCGCACCTGGGATAGCAGTCAAACCAGTTGCTGCGCCATAGAATATTGAATTCACATTGCCAGCAGAGATGTTACCAGTAACTGCTAGAGCAGTTAATGTGCCAACAGAAGTTATATTTGATTGAGCTGCCGTAGTAACAGTACCTGCTGTTGTAGCACTTGTAGCCAAAGCAACAGTACCAGAGACATTAGCACCTGCTACTGTGTTTGCTGTTGTTGCGAATGTTGCCAGTGATGCTGAACCTACTGTACCAGAGACATTAGCACCTGCTACTGCGTTTGCTGTTGTTGCGAATGATACTGCACCAGAGACATTAGCACCTGCTACTGCGTTTGCTGAAGCAGCGATAGTTGCACTTGAAGCTAATCCACTTAGAGCACCCACGAATGTTGTTGCTGCGAATGACCCATTGGCAATATTAGCAGTGTACACAGAGTTAGCATATGCTATTGCTGTACCTGAAATAGAATTAGAAAACTGTGCGTACACAACTCCAGTTGTCACTGTAGTGATTGAATCATATGTCGCAACGTTTGCCAGTGGGACAGTACCTGTGACATTAGCACCTGCTATAGCAGATAATCCAGATCCGTTACCTGTAAACACACCTGTATTAGCAGTGAATGCCACGCCAGTTGTTGTTCCGTTGACACTTAAACTTGTTAGAGTGCCAACTGACGTAATATTTGGTTGAGCAGCAGTTGTTACTGTACCTGCTGTTGTAGCTGAAGTAGCACTTGTAGCAAGTGGGACAGTACCAGTTACATTAGCACCCGGGATCGCTGTTAATCCAGTAGCTGCACCATAATGAGTACCAGTTAAGTTGGCACCAGAGATGTTGCCTGTTACTGATAATAGACCACCGACGTATGCGTTACCACCAACCCCAACCCCGCCCGCAACTCTTAGCGCACCTGTTACTGTGCTTGAAGCAGCAGTAGTGGGTTCAATATAGAACTGTCCAGTTGCGTGTATGAAACGCATTTTCTCATTAGCGACTAAGAAACCACCAGTTGCAAATACCAAGTCTTTAGTTGAGCCTTGCGCGCCAGTTGCAAATACTAAATTACCACCGTTGACATTAGCAGCATCACCTAACGCGAATAAATATCCATCATTTGCACCTGTAATGGTATAAGCAGGATCATTGAAGGCACCGCTAGTAAATCCCATGTCCATAAAAGACTGCGAATCAGTACCCGTGTCACCGTATGCTACCCAATCTGAAGATCCTGTAGTGGATGTGTTGATTAGCGCAGCTTGAATATAAGTAGCTCCAGTGTTCCTAGCAATAATAACCGGGTTAATAAATGTCGTTGCTGCTGCTCCATTACCTACGTATAACGCATTGCCGATAACAGCATTTCCAACAACACCAATACCACCTGCTGTTTTTATAGAACCAGTTGTTGTGCTTGTTGCTTCGGTTGATGAAGTTACATTTATTACTGTATTCGCATTGATAGTTGCTGCGTTTATAGTTGTTATGTTAGCAGTAGATATAATAGCAGTTGTTGTACCTAGATTGCCTACATTGGCATTACCAGTGACTGACAATACACCACTTGTTACTAAGTTTGCGCCGGTGACATTTCCTGTTCCTGTTATTGTAGTACCAGCAACTGTTGTGAAGTTACCAGTATTAGCTGTTGTTGCCCCAACAGTTCCGTTATGCGCACCAAATGTTGGACCGTTTATGTTACCAGCACCTATATTAGCAGTAACTGTTAATGAACCCAGTGTTCCAACAGATGTTAAACTTGAAGTCACTACTGTTGAATTTAATGTAGCGCCCGTTAATGTTCCAGCTGGGGCAACGACTGCTGCTGTACCTGCTGCTGTTAACTGACCTTGTTGATTTACAGTGAAAGTAGGAATAGCAGTAGAACCACCGTACGAGGCCGAAGTTACTGTTGTGTTAGCAATACTAAACACTGTACCTGCTAATGTCAAGCCAGTGCCGGCTGAATATGTGCCGGCGCCAGAGAACTGAGTGAATGTGATAGGATCAGTTCCTACGATGATATATTCCCCGGGCATGCCAGTACCAGAACTAGTTTCAGTCCAACCTGAATTAGATTGAGTAGAACCTTCTTGTATGAAAGTAAAATCTCCCGCAGTGATTTCTGACTGAGGATTATTACCATCAAAGTCAGATGCACGAGTTAGTATCCACGGAGAAACTCCGGCGACACCTAAGCTTGATACAACATATATACCATTCTGTATAGTAGATGCCTGATTCTTTACAAGAATGCGATATCCAACTACAATATTAGGGTAACTATCAATGTTTGGCAATACAACGTTGGTAGTAGAAGTTAGTGTCGCATTAACTCCACCTGTGCCGTTATTATAGTTAGCAACAAGGGCAATAGTAGTTGCGACTTGACACGCAGTTTTTACACTCAAATTAGAAGCAGTTGCATCTACGTATGATTTAGTAGCAGCGTCAGTTGCGTTAACAGGATCTGCCAAACTAGTGATATTTTTACTTGCAACGTCAACTGAACCGGCGCCAGTTGGAACCAATAAGATACTATTATTTGCTCCTGCTGCAGTAATCGTCACTCCAGTCGTTCTACCTAAAATATTGTTTGTTACAACATTCGCATTAGATGTTATATTACCTGTTCCAACTACTAACCCAGTTGTATTAAGATTACCAACTGAAGCGTTACCCGTTACTGATATTGAACCAGATGTTATGATATTACCGCCAGTTATATTACCTGTTGCAACTATCAATCCAACAGTACCTAAGTTGCCTACATTAGCATTACCAGTAACACTTAGCGCACCTGATGTGACTAAGTTACCACCAGTAATATTACCAGTAACAGATGCGAGTCCGCCAGTGATTAAGTTTCCACCGGTGACATTACCAGTGACTGACGCAAGCCCGGCAGTTATTAAGTTGCCACCTGTGACATTACCTGTTACATTGACATTCCCACCAGTATATGATGTTGCACTAATATTACCTACCGTAGCATTACCGGTTACTGATAGTGCTCCGGCAGTTGTTAAGTTACCACCAGTTATATTACCAATAGCAAGAATTAATCCAGCAGTTCCTAAATTACCTACATTGGCATTCGCTGTTACTTGTAATAAACCAGATGAATATAAGTTACCGGCTTGAATATTTGCGGTTACTGCTAATGAACTTAATGTACCAACTGAAGTAACATTAGACTGAGCGGCAGTTGTTAATGTACCTGTTACAAAATTAGCAGTTAATAAGTTTCCTGAGTTTACGTTTCCAGCAGAGATATTACCAGTTACTGCTAGTGAACTTAATGTTCCTGTACTAGTGATATTTGGCTGCGCAGCAGTAGTTAATGTTCCCTGTAAGTACGTAGCACTTACTAAATTACCACCCGATACATTACCTGAATTAATATTACCAGATACTATGAGACTACTCAATGCTCCCACTGATGTAATATTTGGTTGTGCCGCTGTAGTTAGTGTACCGGTGACATAATTAGCACTCATCAGATTTGCACCAGTTACGTTACCAGCAGTCATATTACCAACTAATGATAATAGATTACCATTGAATGTTAGATTAGCACTTGCCCCAAAGATACCATTATTATTAAATTGAACCTGTGTGTTTGTGCCCGCTACTGGACTGAATGAACCCGATGTCCAAGTAAGATTTCCTGTGCCGTCAGTTGTCAAGTAAGTGTTTAAACTACCGCCTGAAATTTTTATATTACCAACTTCACTTAAATTAGATATCCCACTAACTGTCAATGAACTTAATGTACCAACTGATGTAATGTTTGGTTGCGAATTAGTTAGTAGTGATCCAGCAAGTAAACCAGTAAATCTAGTACCTGATACATTACCTGCATTTATATTACCGGTGACATTTAAATTAGCAGCTATATTTGTGTTCGTACTAGTTATTAAAATAACGTTTGGCACTGAAGATACACCAAACGTTATGTTCCCGCTTGGCTCAACTACAATGTTACTACCATCGTTTGTAATATTAGTACCGGCATTTAAGTTAGTGATATACTGCCCGCTGCCTACAAAGAAATTAGCAGTGACTGCATTACCTAAATTAGCATTACCTGAGGTGACATTACCAGTGACTGCTAATGAACTTAGCGTACCAACAGAAGTGATGTTTGGTTGTGCTGCTGTAGTAACGGTACCTGCTGTACCTGCTGTACCTGAACTTACTGCGTATGTCGCATTAGCAACAGTACCAGTTACATTAGCACCTGGGATAGCAGTCAAACCAGTTGCTGCTCCGTAATGAGTACCTGTTAAATTAGCACCTAAGATGTTACCCGTCACTGCTAATGAAGTTAATGTACCAACTGACGTAATGTTTGGTTGAGCAGCAGTTGTTAATGTTCCTTGTAGATAAGTAGCACTTACTAAATTACCACCTGATACATTACCTGAATTAATATTACCAGTCACTATTAATGAAGTTAATGTCCCAACTGAAGTGATATTTGGCTGAGCCGCAGTGTAAACAGTACCTGCCACCAATGCGTTTGCTACTTGACCACTTACATTAGCCCCTACTACGGCGTTTGCCAAAGCAGCTACTGTCGCACTTGAAGCAAGACCAGTTAAAGCACCTGTAAAAGTTGTTGCTGAAACATTGCCAGCAGAGATATTACCAGTAACTGCTAGAGCAGTTAAAGTGCCTGTACTAGTGATGTTTGGTTGAGCAGCAGTAGTGATTGTACCTGCTGTAGTAGCACTGCCTGCCGTACCTGAACTTAATGCGTATGTCGCATTAGCAACAGTACCAGTGACATTCGCACCAGGAATAGCAGTCAATCCAGTAGCTGCGCCATAATGAGTACCTGTTAGATTAGCACCTGAGATGTTACCAGTGACTGCTAATGAACTTAATGTACCAACTGACGTAATGTTTGGTTGAGCAGCAGTTGTTACTGTTCCTGCTGTAGTAGCACTGCCTGCCGTGCCTGCGCTTACTGCGTATGTCGCATTAGCAACAGTGCCCGACACATTAGCACCTGGTAAGAAAGTAAGCCCTGTGCCAGAACCAGTAAACACTGCTGCTGATAAGTTCCCAGTAATAGTTGCGTTACTAGTAACTGATAAATTTCCAGCAGTAACTAAGTTTCCGCCAGTTATATTACCAGTAGCAACAATTAATCCAGTGATACCTAAATTACCAACATTGGCATTACCAGTGACTGATAAAACACCAGCAGTATTTATATTGGCGCCTGACAAATTACCAGTAGCAGCTATTGTTGTCGTAGCTGTTATTGAAGTTGCTGCTACAGTGTTAGGAGTAGATGCTCCAACTGTTCCGTTATGTGCCCCAAATGTAGCTGCGTTTACGTTTGCTGCGGATATATTGCCAGTCACTGCTAAAGCAGTCAACGTACCTGTACTCGTGATATTTGGTTGTGCTGCAGTTGTTACTGTACCTGCTGTAGTAGCAAGTGGAACAGTACCAGTTACATTAGCTCCTGCCACGGCGTTTGCCAAAGCAGCTACTGTCGCACTTGAAGCAAGGCCAGTTAAAGCACCAGTAAAAGTTGTTGCTGAAACATTGCCTGATGTAACATTACCGGACACTGCTAGTGAAGTTAATGTCCCGACCGATGTGATGTTTGGTTGCGCAGCAGTTGTTACTGTACCTGCTGTAGTTGAATTTCCAGTAAAAGCACCGGTAAATGTAGTAGCAGAAACGTTTCCTGCAGTAATATTGCCACTTACAGCTAATGATGTCAGTGTTCCAACTGACGTAATGTTTGGTTGAGCAGCAGTTGTTAATGTTCCTTGATGGAAGTTAGCAATTAATAGATTACCTAAGTTAGCATTGCCTGAGGAGATATTGCCAGTAACTGCTAATGAACTTAATGTACCAACTGACGTAATGTTTGGTTGTGATGCAGTTGTTACTGTACCTGCTGTAGTAGCACTGCCTGCCGTACCTGCGCTTACTGCGTATGTCGCATTAGCCACGGTGCCAGTTACATTCGCACCAGGAATAGCAGTCAATCCAGTTGCTGCCCCATAGAAAGTACCATTAAAATTTGCGGCATTCGCATTACCTGTGACTGCTAATGATGTTAATGATCCAACTGAAGTGATATTTGGTTGAGCAGCAGTTGTTACTGTACCTGCTGTAGTAGCAAGTGGAACAGTACCAGTGACATTCGCGCCAGGAATAGCAGTCAATCCAGTAGCTGCGCCATAATGAGTGCCTGTTAAATTAGCACCAGAGATATTACCAGTGACTGCCAATGAAGTCAATGTTCCTGTACTTGTGATATTTGGTTGTGCTGCAGTTGTTACTGTACCTGCTGTAGTAGCAAGTGGAACAGTACCAGTGACATTCGCACCTGGGATAGCTGTCAATCCCGTAGCTGCGCCATAATGAGTACCAGTTAAGTTGGCACCAGAGATGTTACCCGTGACTGCTAGAGCAGTTAAAGTACCGGTGCTTGTAATGTTCGGCTGGGCTGCAGTTGTTAATGTTCCTTGATGGAAGTTAGCAATTAATAGATTACCTAAGTTAGCATTGCCTGATGTAATGTTCCCGGTGACTGCGAGAGCAGTTAAAGTACCGGTGCTTGTAATGTTCGGCTGGGCTGCAGTTGTTAATGTTCCTTGATGGAAGTTAGCAATTAATAGATTACCTAAGTTAGCATTGCCTGATGTAATGTTCCCGGTGACTGCTAGAGCAGTTAAAGTACCGGTGCTTGTAATGTTCGGCTGGGCTGCAGTTGTTAATGTTCCTTTGAAGTAATTAGATGTTACTAAATTACCCAAGTTGGCATTACCTGATGTAATATTACCGGACACTGCTAATGAAGTTAATGTCCCAACTGATGTGATATTTGGTTGGGCAGCAGTTGTTACTGTTCCCGCTGTTGTTGCTGCGCCTACGAGGGCTCCAGTAAAAGTAGTAGCTGACACATTACCAGCAGTTACGTTACCCGTTACCGCCAATGAACTTAATATACCAACTGAAGTGATGTTTGGTTGAGCATTAGAAGCTACTGTTAGTTTTCCAGTGAGATTTGCTAACCCTCCACCAACTGCTGAAAAACTATTAGAGAAAACATTAGCCGGATTAATATCTATTACTAATACTTGACTAGAGTTTACAATTGACGCTGAAGTCCCACCATTACTGCCGCGCCCTATACTCAGTGAACTAGTGCTAACTTGAACACATGCGATATTAGCACTGACAACTACATCACCAATCGGAGAACTGACTGTTATACCTACGCCAGGTGTTTTATTTACTGAAGTAACTGATGCTCCGGTAGTTACAGCAAATACTTGATCAAAGTTATCTTGAACTTTTTGAAATGCGGTTCGTATTGCGTCTGCGCTAGGATCATCCGGAAATGTTCCGAAGTCAATATTATTTTGTGCCATGAGTTTTGCTTTCTTATCAAGTATTTATCGTTTGTGTATAAAGTGATA
>Ga0208426_1000183_pt1 | contig 10592 bp, 9 predicted proteins | sample DEB19_08_DNA_6_FD_184524 | JGI IMG/M metagenome (GOLD analysis project Ga0208426, IMG submission 184524) | Aqueous microbial communities from the Delaware River and Bay under freshwater to marine salinity gradient to study organic matter... | ecosystem: Environmental > Aquatic > Marine > Coastal ...
TTATTCGCTGAAAATAGAAAAACACTTCTTGGCACAGTTAGACTTGCCGAGAAAGAAATGCCCTACGGCAGATAAGGAATTAAAATGGCTACTGGTCTACAAACAATAATTAATGGCTGTAATGGCATCCAAATCAATCGCAGAAATGTCGTTGGTATTCAATACACTCGCAATGAGATTCCACGAGTATCACAAACACCAACGCGAAACCCATGGAAAATATCAATTGATATGCCCAACTCATTTCGTTATAGTGAAGCACGAGCATTGATGGAAGCGATTGATACACTTGATACAACTACTCCACAGATAGTTTCGTTTGGTAATAATCCAAATCTAAGTTGGATATTTGCCTATCAAGGACAATTAAATGCTTCACAGCGCAATCAAATGGCTGTCCAATCATTCGTGGGTGATGTGCTTACACTTAGTACTTTGCCTGTTGTCCCATCGTCAAGAGTAATATTTGAACCTAATGATCTAATTCAATTTGGTAATTTGCCTTATCCATTCACTGTTACTCAGCAAGTATTGCGTGGATCAGCTCCAACCGTTTCAATGGTACTAAGCAGACCAAATATATTATCCACGAATGTAACAGGATATGGATTAACCATTGGTAATGCGTGTTCATTCAATATGTTCTGTCCTAACATGCCAACTTATAAATTGATTCCAGGTGGACAGATGATGTCAAATGGATTGGTTAGCAACAACGCATTGATAGAATGGTCGGATAAGTTCTTCTTGTACGAGTTTGTTGGTACCGCATAAATAGATTAAAGGAACAACTTAATGCAAAATATTCCAGCAGTAGCCGGCGATAAAACGAATGTAATTAATGCTGAATTCATTCGTCTAACAATTTATAATGATGTGTCAAATCTTGCTGATGTTACAATTCATACATTCAGCTCAGCCTATAAAGAAGAAACTATCGATGGGCAAGTCTTTTCACCGCTTGGTGGATTACTCGCCGTTGGTGTACAGCCCAGAGATATGCGTGTTACATCGGCTGATACTTCAGTTGCCTTAAGCGGGATTGATGGTGATAATATATATATTGTTCTTGCTGAAAAGATTAAAGGAAGTAAATTAGAAATATATCGCGGATTCTACAATGAGAACTTTGTGATGACCACTGCTTATAAACGATTCACTGGAATTATTACAAGCTATAACATCTCAGAAGATCGCCACGATTTAGTTGATACATTCACTATCAACATTAATGCTTCCAGCTATAAAACAGTGTTACAGAATCGTATGGCAGGAAGAAAGACTAATTCTACTTCATGGAAAGAATTCTATCCCACTGATACTAGCATGGATCAAGTAGCATCATTAGCGGATTCTCCATATGATTTTGGTAGTCCAACTCCATTAAGTTCATCCAATCCAAGTGTGGCATCAACCGGCGCACAAACATACACAGTTCTTAATAGAGGTTAATATGATCATAAGAAATGCGACTAAATTTGATTCACCTCAAATACTTAATATGATTTGGAATTTTCGTGATGGAGGCCCAGCCGGCGCAGCATCCAGTATAACTAGCGAGGAAACTCCATTGAGATTAATCTCTATTATGCTAGCGGGAGGCGGCATTGCCCTAGTATCTGAGCAAGAAGGTAAGTTAACAGGTATGTTATTAGCAATAAAAGCTCCACATATGTGGGATAACTCTATATATGAAATGCACGAAATAATGTTCTGGGTTGAACAAGAGCATAGAGGCAGCACAGCAGGTTATCGCCTTATCAATGCTTATGTTACAGCATGTGATGATCTTAAAGATGATAAACAAATAGTAGGATATTCAATGAGTCAAATGAACGGTCAAAAATTAAAATACGAACGCTTTGGATTTAAGCGTGCCCACGAATCCTGGAGCGCATAATGGTAGGATTTCTAATAGCTGCGGCAGCAGCATTCATCTCATCAATATCAGTTGCATCAGTTGTTGCTTTCGCGGCAAGAACATTACTTACCATTGGTGTGGCAAAATTACTTTCAAATCGGTCTGATGGTGGAGCACAAACAGGCGCGCAAGATGCGGGTGCTCGTGTTCAATTACAACCTGCTACTAATAATAAAATACCTGTAGTATATGGCTCTGCTTTCATTGCTCCTACTATCACTGATGCTAAGATTAGTACTGATAGTCAAACAATGTGGTATGTATGTGCCCTTGCTGAAAAAACAAGCGGAACATATTCCTTTGGTGATATCTACTATGACGGTAAGAAGGTTACATTCGATGGAACAGATCATACTAAAGTAGTAAGTCTAACAACTACTAGTGATCCTGTACAGGTTGATACAAAGATTGATGGTAAGCTTTTCATCTATCAATTCTCAAATGGTAGTAGCTCCGGAGTCAATACTTCGCAAACTGCTATTGACATTTTATCAGATCCTGCTATTCCAGCTGCACAGCGTTGGACAGCAAATAATGTAATGGGAAGCTGCGCTTTTGTAATTGTTAAAATAATTTACAATCGTGATGCTAATACAATTAATCTTGGTCAATTAAACATTCAATTGAATAATACATTAACAAAGCCGGGCGCTGTGTTATATGACTATTTCACTAATACCATATATGGCTGTGCTATTCCTGCGGAAAATGTTGATTCTCTTTCTTTGAATGCGCTTGACACATATGCCGATCAAGTAATTACATATATCCCGGTTGGTGGAGGAACAGCAACCCAACCAAGATATCGTGTTAATGGGCCCATCAATACTGGTAATGATTGCCTCACTAACTTACAGCAAATTATTGATACATCTGATTGTTGGTTACAATTTAGTGAGATAACTGGGCAGTGGAAGGTTGTTATCAATCGCAGTTTTCTAGACTATTCTACGCTTGCCAATTTATATCATGTAACTGATAGTCAATTAATTGGTGGTATTAATATTAATCCAATTGATTTGAATTCAACTTATAATTCAGTTGAAGTTCAATATCCCGATCATAATATTAGGGACCAAACTAATTACTCAGTGACTAGTTTGTATGAAACCGACCCTGGTATTATCAGCCCCAATGAACCTAATAATCGTTTGACACTTCAATTCCCACAAGTTAATAACTTTATTCAAGCAACTTATCTAGGTATTCGTCGTTTATATCAGGGTCGTGAAGATTTGATTATATCCTTCTATATGGATTACTCAGGTATCCAAATTGATGCCGGTGATGTAGTGCGTATTACTTTCGCACCATATGGATGGGTAGACAAATGTTTTAGAGTTCAACAAGTTCAAGAATCTAAAGATGAGAAAAGTAATCTTGGTGCTCACATAACTGCGTTTGAATATAACAATACAATTTATGCCGACAATACCATATTGAATTTCGTTCCAGAAGCTAATACGGGATTAAGTAATCCTAATATTATTGGTGTTGCTGGAACACCTATTATTACTGATTATTATTACGAAGATGGATCAATCTCATATTTTACTGTTGAAAGTACCGTACCAATTACTGGATCTGTATTATATATGGATTTTAATTATGGTACATCAACTGATCTGAGTACTCATAGATTATACCGTACAGTTTCAACCGGTAATGGTTCTGCTTTTATACCTGGACAAACTGTTAAAATCACAGTAACTGATCTGGTTGCTGATACGTATTATTGGTCAATGAATGCGCGTAATAATAGTTCCGGCAATACATCACCAAATAGTTCAGCACACAATTGGACTGGTTTAGGAATATCAGTTTATAACCCAGTTTCCAATACAGGCGGTGTAGCATATTCAAATATGGCACCGGGTGGTACTGGGTTTTCATTAACTGATAGTTTTGGAACAACAGATACGGTACCATTTCCAGGATTCATTAATGTACAGACAAGTGGCCAAAGACATGCACCAATGGTAATACCAGGTAATACTGCCGGAGCCATAATACCTACTAATAAATATTGGCCATGGGGGCAAGGTACAGCATCTACTGCTGAGGGATATTATACAAATAGTACTGGTCCTTATTTACCTGATCCGGGCGCATCCTATTGCGTTGTAAATGAAGGCGGCTCAGGTTGGTTTAGAACAGCTATCATTAATACTAACGGTTCATTACAGTCCTATGAAACTGGAGAATATTTTTACAATCTTACATTAACAACTGACGTAGCCGGAGCAAGAATTCAAATATGCCCATATGCTATATTTGGTGGATCAAATCCAACCCCGATAAATCAATATCAATTATCAACAGAATATCAAGAAGATTTAATATTAACTAACGTGGCACCATTTATAAGTTCAATCTCGCTGCGTCTGAGTTTAGGAGGAAGTGTTTCAATATTAACAGCAGGATTGGCCGTTAGAAATTTAACACCAGGTGCCAATGTGTATATTTTAACACAAACGGCCGTACTCAAACAACTTAAATAGGATAGTTATGAAGACCGCAATATCAATATCACAATCATTGAATATAATAGAAGAAGCCATCCTCGAGGAATTCATTATATTCGCCAAAGCTTATAATATATTCCAAGTTAGTAGTAATGAATTCTATAATATGAATTGTAAGAGAATTCGGGATAGATTAGAAAAAGAGAATCTTACCGAAGATGATCTTAAATAAAACAATAAATAGATATAAGGAAATAAAAAAATGAGTTTACTTTTAACAGGTGCTAAGACAATTACAGTCGCCGGCACACCAATGGAATGTATAGAAATATACACGGGCGAGGCGTATACATTGCCATTCGCATTCACAGATACAGTGGGAACGCCGATTAATTGTACTGGATGGACTCTTGGCATGGCTGCTAAGTTCTATACTTGTACTGCTGTTAGTTCAGGAGATACAGTTGATATTTCTAATTTAGTATTGAATACACCTCAACCAACAACAGGCGCAGGTACTTATTCAGCCAATTTAACAGCGGCATTTACTACTATTACTTCTGGTATTGGTTATATCTATTTGCCAGTTGGACTCGGTGATGGATCTGGTACTCCTAATCCTACTCCAGTGCCCACATTAACACAACTTACTTCTGTTCTGGCAATTGTTACAATGACTGTGACACGCACTGATACAGTAAGTGGTAAGAGTGATGTTAATAGAGAACCATTTGGAATAATCATAAGGTATCAATAATGTCTGAGATTCTTAACAACTTAGTAATCCAACCGATTACTGCCACGATTGTAGTAGGAACGACTCCTATTAGCATTACACCCACGGCCACTCAGTTGAATCTTTATACAACAGCTCCTACCCCTATAGGAGGATTAAATTCATATGTTCAATATAATGATAACGGAGTATTAGGTGGTGCTTCTGGTATTCAATATGATAAATTGTTAACTACTACAACTATTACCAATCTAAGAATTCCTAGCACAGTTAATATGAAAATGGGCGGGGGCACAAATGGATATGTGTTACAAACAGATGGTACCGGCAATTTAACTTGGACATCACAAACTGGAGGTGGCGGTGGCAATGGTGTGCCAGGAGGTGCCAATACTCAGATTCAATTTAATGACGCTGGAAGCTTTGGTGGTGCCGCGGGCTTAACTTATGATAAAATAACAGGCAATATAAGCATGCCTGGTAATGTGACTATTGGTGGAACTCTTATTGCCAATGTTAATACCTCATTACATGCTAATGTTGCTGATACGGCAAACTCAGTAGCAGGTGCTAATGTAAGTGGTGCTGTAGGAACTGCTACATATGCGGTTACGGCTGGCTCAGTATCTATTGCTAATTATGCAAATACAGCAGGTACAGTAACGATTGCTGCACAACCAAATATCACAAGTACAGGTACATTAATAGAATTAAAAGTTTCAGGTACAACATCAATTCAACAGGCTAAAGAAAAATTTGTACCAAATGTAGCAGGCGCCACTGGTACTGTTAATTTTGATTTATTAACTCAAGCAATTATATTGAATACATCAAATGCTACTGCTAATTTTACGTTGAACTTTAGAGGAAATAGTTTAACTACATTAGATACTGTTATGAATAGTAATGAAAGTATGACTTGTACTTTCATAAACCCCAATGGTTCTTCAGCTTACTATGCAAACATAATAAAAATTGATGGTACAACGATAATTCCTAATTGGGTTTATCCAGGTGCACCTACTGGCGGTACGGGCTCAGGTAAAGATGTATATACTTTTAATATATTAAAATTAGCATCTAATTCATATACAATTTTCGCAAGTAAAGTAGGATTTATATAATGCCTATTACAGCAAGTTTTGGTGCGTTAACCTCACTTAAGGGTGTACAAACAGAATTTCCCGGCAGTGGATATTTTATCTCTACTGTTTATCCTGGACCTGCTCCAGATATTAGTTGTAATCCAGGTACTTCAGATGTATTAGCAAATTGTTGGAGATCAAGTGGATATACAATAGAATTTTGGGCTTATTATACTAAAAGGTCAGCTCCAAATAATAATATACTTGGAATTGGTGTTTTTAATAAAGGCGCTGAATATTTTTGGGATATTCATGTTGATACTAATGGTAGAGTTATATTTCGATCCGGTGGGGGAATTATTCAAACAGACATTAATATTATTACACTTAATGTCTGGCATAATATTGCTGTTAGTTTTTCTAATTCCAGTGGTATTACCACAATTAATATTTTTGTTAATGGTATATTAAAACAAACCGGTACAACCACATATTCAGGATTCTCAAGTAGTTCATGGAAAATTTCTACCACATTAAATACATTTTTAGAACAAAATGTTTATATTGATGAATTAAGAATTTCTAATTCAACATTGTATACTAATAATTATTCAGTAGCGACGAAACCCTTTATTCCAAATAATGATACACAATTACTATTACATTTTGGATTTAATCCTATAGGTAATATAACTTATCCTACTATTATTGATAGTAGTTATAATAATTTTGATATAACTAATTATCCGCAAATACCAGTAACAATTAGTCAACTTTTATATAAATTTTAAGTATAAATACAATATCGGTCACTCAACTTACTCTGCGAGGTAGCAGAGTAAGTATATGCGGGGCAGCATTAGGAGCACAATATGGCAAAATTCAGCCAAAAAACACTTACCCAGGTCGCGGGATTTGACGGCCAAATTCTAGCACAAGAACTTGTTTACAATCAACAAGACTTTTGGAATATGGCGTGGAACACAGTTGATAATCAGGGTAATACTACTCCTGTTAGTCTTGTTGGCGCGACAATCTCAGCACAAATCATTCGCAGATTAATCGTTGGTCTTACTGACACACGCACTGGTCTTGATTTCAATATACTTGACTTCCCAAGTGATCCTCCTCCATCAGTCATTGATTTACCAATTGTAAATCGTGCTGATGCAGCGGGCACATTCACCATGGTCATTAATGATGATGTATGGGGCGTAATGGCAGATGATCCTCAACTTAATATAGCGGTCAATGATCCTGTATGTTTCACGGGTCGTATTAAGATTAGCTTTCCCGCAGTTGGAACTCAGCCTGCTTATGACGAAGGTATCTTCTTATTGTTCTTGATCACCAGCGACGGAGTTGTATCATAATATGGCACAACAAGTAAACATTCAAAACGCAGTAAGTCTTCAATCAGTCACTGTAACAGGTTCAGGTGCTACTCAAGTTGTTGTTTCTGAAGCCACAAATATTCATTCAGTCAATATTGAAACTGCCTCTACAATCAATGTGGAAATAAGCCGCGCTGCCATTAGTACTGTAACTAATGTTGAGCACGCCAATACTGCTAACTATGCGACGAACGCAGGCAATGCTGTTAACAGTGCCCACGCAGTTGTTGCTGATTCAGCCAACTTAGTAAGTGGTTCTAATGTACAAGGTCCAGTGACCAGCGCAGGTTATGCGACAAACGCAGGCGCTGCTGTTACTGCTGGTTCAGCTTCAGTGGCTTATTCAGTAAGTGGTGCTAATGTATCCGGTACTGTTGCCAATGCGACACACGCAGCTACAGCAGGTAGTTCAGTAATTGCTAACTCTGCCAACGCAGTAGCAGGTGCTAATGTTTCAGGCACTGTTGCCAATGCGACATACGCTACAAGTGCTGGTTCTGCTGTCAATGCTACATTCTCAACAGTGGCGCAAACTGTTACTACTCATGCTCAACCAAATATTACTTCAGTTGGTAATCTTACATCATTAACTTCAATTGGCAATATCACTGCCCCTTACTTCATTGGTAATGTTGTTGGTAACATCTCTGGCAATCTTACTGTGCCAGGAACAAATACAGCAGTCATATTCAATGAATTAGGTGCTGCTGGTGCCAGTGATGCTTTCAAGTTTGATTATGCTGCTAATGTACTGACTGTACTTGGTAACATTGCTGCCACTAACATCTCTGGCAATGGTTCTGCTTTAACTCATTTAAGCGCAGCCAATATAGTTGGTACCGTTGCTAACGCAGCTTATGCTACAACGGCTGGTTCTACTGTAATTGCTGACGCAGCCAATGTTGCTTATTCAGTAAGTGGTGCGAATGTTTCTGGAGAAGTAGCAAACGCAGCATACGCAACTAATGCGGGAACTGCTGACCTTGCTACTTACGCAACTACTGCTAATGCTGTCGCAGGTGCGAATGTTTCTGGAGAAGTAGCAAACGCAGCTTATGCCACTACATCAGGTACTTCTTATTCAGTTGATGTTGCTAATGTCTCTGGAATAGGTAACATTGCCACACTAAACTTAGACGGAAGTGCTACTAATGTACTATACGGTAATGGTGTGTTCTCAGCACTTCCAGCATATGATGCTAACTATGCTAATTTCGCAGGCACTGCTTTCAGTGTGTCTGGATCTAATGTAACCAGTGAAGTAGCAAACGCAGCATACGCAACTAATGCGGGAACTGCTGACCTTGCTACTTACGCAACAACAGCAAACGCAGTAGCAGGTGCTAATGTTTCTGGTGAAGTAGCCAACTCAGCATACGCAACTACAGCAGGTTCTACTACGATTGCTGACGCAGCCAATGTTGCTTATTCAGTAAGTGGTGCTAATGTTTCAGGAGAAGTGGCAAATGCTACATACGCAACTAATGCCGGTACTGCTTATAGCGTATCTGGTTCTAACGTCTCAGGTACTGTGGCAAATGCGACATATGCTACAACAGCGGGATCCGCGGATAGTGTGGCGGGTGCTAATGTTTCGGGTGCTGTTGGTTCTGCTGATCTTGCTACTTATGCTACAACAGCCAACGCAGTAGCAGGAGCTAATGTTTCTGGAGAAGTAGCCAACGCAGCATTCGCTACAATAGCAGGCACCGCGTATTCAGTTGATGTTGCTAATGTCTCTGGCATAGGTAACATTGCCACATTAAATTTAGATGGCGCCTCTGCTAATGTATTATATGGCAATGGCTTATTTGCTGCGCTTCCAGCATATGATGCTAATTACGCAAACTTCGCTGGTACTGCTTTTAGCGTGTCTGGATCTAATGTAAGCGGAGAAGTAGCCAATGCTGCTTATGCTACAATAGCAGGTACTTCTTATTCAGTAAGTGGTTCTAATGTTTCTGGTACTGTTGCTAACGCAGCTTATGCGACTAATGCGGGAACTGCTGATCTTGCTACTTATGCTACAACAGCTAATGCTGTAGCAGGTGCTAATGTTTCTGGAATTGTTGCCAATGCTAACTACGCTGCTTACGCGGGTAATATTATTATCTCAGCACAAGCAAATATTACATCAGTTGGTAATCTAACAGCGTTAACTATTTCAAATGCGGTAAGCAATACTAAAAGTCCAACAACTCAATTTACTCCAAACGGCACTAATGTAAGTGTGGGTCTCAGTCCGTTAAGCTACATGGTATATAATGACTATGGTAGTCAAGATAGCAATACTCGACCAATGAACTGGAGCTTTGTAAAGTATCGCGGTAACTCAGCAGTACCAACTGTTGCTGGTAATGGCGATCATATGATGCGTTTAAGCTCTCATGTTTATAATGGCAATACTACTCCACGCTCAGTTGTTATTATTACTAACGCACCCATGGCAGCAAACAGTTTATATTCTGGGGCCGATGTTTGTTGGACACCGGGTACACTTAATCTTAGTACTGGTAATCCTAATGGTAATATTACTAATCCCAATGCTGTAAATGTTCAAAATGGATTAGTGTACAATCAATTGGGTCAATTAAATATTACACCAGGTACCTATGGTGCTAGTTATGGTGTTGCTATTACTGGTTATGGTCAGAATTCCGATGGATCAGGTGCTGGTCCCATTATTGTCAGTCAACGCGCACGGGGTAATCGTGATGGCAGTACTGCTGTGGCCAATGGCGATCAACTTGGTGGATCTCTATTTAACGCACATCATGGTTCTGGATTTGGATCAGGTAGTTCTATTCTATCAACAGTTGATACTACATGGGGAACTATAAGTGCTGGAAGTCGCATTCCATCTAAAATTGCTATTACTACATCTTCAAATACTACTCCGTATAGTTTTACATTCGGTGGTGATGGTAATTTAACATTGCCCACTAACACAGCAAGCATTAACTATGCCAATGGAGCTCCATATGGCGGCGG
>Ga0208426_1000184_pt1 | contig 10551 bp, 6 predicted proteins | sample DEB19_08_DNA_6_FD_184524 | JGI IMG/M metagenome (GOLD analysis project Ga0208426, IMG submission 184524) | Aqueous microbial communities from the Delaware River and Bay under freshwater to marine salinity gradient to study organic matter... | ecosystem: Environmental > Aquatic > Marine > Coastal ...
AAACCGTTAAACACAAAAAAGGGAATTTCGGCATCGGTTTTCCGTCCTCAATAAAATGCGCCAAAACGTGTCCAACCATGTGGTTCACATCCAGCATTGGAATCTGCATGGCCATTGCAAATGCTTTCGCAAAAGAAGTTCCAACTACCAGCGAACCCATCAATCCGGGACCGCGCGTGAATGCAATCGCATCAATTTCTTCTTTTGTAATTCCTGCTTTTTTAATTGCAGCATCTACAACTGGAATAATATTCTGCTGGTGCGCGCGACTTGCCAATTCAGGCACAACGCCGCCATATAATTCATGGATTTCCTGCCGTGCAATTAAATTAGAAAGAATGGTGTTATTTTTGAGGACAGCCGCAGACGTATCGTCACACGATGATTCAATAGCAAGAATGATTATATCTTTTTGACGCAAGTTTATGTAAATTTGTAATCTAATGACAAAAGTATTCAAAATATTGGGACGAATAATAGGGATTTCCTTCGAATGGATACTTATTACCGTTATTGTTTTCGCTTTTGTGATTCGAACGAGCGCCGTTCAAACCTTTCTTGCTCAAAAAGCAACCGCATTTCTATCCAGTGAATTAGATACGAAAATTCGAATAGACCGCGTTTCCATTGTTTTTATCGACCGCGTGGCATTGGATGGTGTCTTTGTTTTAGATAAAAACCAGGACACCCTTGCTTCAATCGGTCGGATTTACGCGACTTTAGACGAATTGAACCTCCAGAAAAACTATTTGAAGCTGGAGAACGTTGAACTAGAAAAAGGCACTATTCACCTGAACCGCGCAAAAACGACTGGAGATTACAATTATGAATTTTTAACGGATTATTTTTCCGGTAAAAAAAGGACAACTGCATCCAAACCTTTTGATGTGCACCTAACTAACCTGAAACTTGCGGATATTAATCTGAAATATGACGATTATAGGAAATACTACTCCACTTTCGGAATGGATTATGACCATATTGATTTGCGCCATATTTACCTCAATGTTGCAAATTTCAAGACGAAAAAAGATGGCATCGCTTTAGAGATTCTGTATTTACAAGCAAAAGAAAAATCCGGATTCATTTTAGAGGATTTCAACGGTTTGGCAGAAGTTTCCGGAAGTGGTATAAAAGTCAACGAACTTCGGATTCAGACGCCTTTATCTAGAATTTATGCGCCAAAAATGCATCTGTTGATGCACGATTTTGAGGATTACCAAACGTTTGAAGACAGCGTTAGTTTTGATTCCGAATTGAAAAACTGTTCGGTTTCCATGAAAGACATTTCCTATTTCGCAACGGCATTGGAAGGAATGGAGCAGCAAGTTGAACTTAGTGCTGTGGTAACACAAAAAGTGAAAAATCTGAAAATTTCCAATTTGGATTTGAAAACAGGAAAAAAAACGGTGCTTCGGGGCAACCTTAATCTACCGGATTTTAGGGAAATAAATAAATCCTTTTTCAATGAAAATTTGGATTATGCCTTTGTTTCATTGGATGATTTAAAAAAAATAAAATTACCCGTAAGTTCAAAAGACCGCTTTCTTTCTTTTGATACCTATCTCGAACGACTTGGAAATTTTCAGATGGCAGACGTTCGACTGGATGGTTTTTATTCGCAATTTGTTCTCAAGGCAGATTATATAAAAACAAATCTGGGCACTATTCGCCTTGACAACGGCATACTTTTTACGGAAAACCTAAGCAACGAATCCTATTTCTTTGACCGATCCGGCGCAAGCGAATACGATGTCAAAATAGATGATTTTCAATTAGGTGAATTTCTGCAAGACAAAAATTTCAATACGGTAAAAGGACAATTTTTCCTTTCAGGCGAAGCCTTTTCATTGGCCGATATCCGTTTCGATATTATCGAAGGAAACCTAGAGCATTTTGATTACTTGAACTATGCCTACACGCATATTTACATCTCAGAAGGAAGTTTTATTGAAAACAAAATAAACGCAAAAGTGGAAGTTAAGGATGATAATTTGCAGCTTGTTTATACTGGTTTTATTGATTTTAATGGCAATCAACACATGCAGTTTTCGGTAGATTTGTCAAGAGCGATTCTCACCAATCTAAATATCACAACTTCTGACAGCAGTAGTTTAACTTCCAAATTCAACGTAAATATTTTTGGGAAATCCGCCAATAATATGTTTGGTGAAATTACCATGGATGGCATTATTTATAAAGAAGGAAATCGAGAAGTTAAAATTCCAAGTTTAAAAATAGAAGTGTTGCGCGGCAAATTGGAAGATGAATTTTGGATCAATAGTGAAATAGCTACGGTTAATTTACGCGGTAAAATCGATTTCAGCACATTAATAAGCGATTTCAACGACCAATTTCAGAAAGTTTTCCCGTCTATTGCAGAAACAAAAACGACTCAAAAGAAAACTAGAAAAGCGCCAAGTCATTTTTCCTATTCGATTACGAGCAATCGATTAAATGATTTTCTTTCCATATTTGTGCCAGACCTGAAAGTTGCTCCAAACACTACTTTAAAAGGAAATTACGATGGTCGCATAGAAGACTTTTCTATGGTGCTACTTTCTCCAGAAATTATATACCAAGACCTACGATTTCAAGGTGTGAATTTGATACAAAACCTAAATTCCACAAGTATTTCTGCGAATTATAACGTACAGAAATTCATCTACAACGATTCAATTGCATTGGACAAGGTGCTTTTCACGACAACCGGACAACATAACCTTTTAAATTCTGAATTATCTTGGAATCAAAAGGGGACAAATAATTCCTTAATTGTATGGGAAACAAGTATTATAAGTTTAAATACGCTTAATTTCAAACTACGTCCATCCTATTTCAGTATAAATGAGCAGCGTTGGGAAATTGAAAATGAATCCTTCCTTTCACTGGAAGAGAGTAAAATTGAAATAGAGAAATTCAAAGTGCAGCGAAACCATCAATTTATTTCAATTGATGGTTTAATATCTAGAAGTGATGCCGATAAATTGAATTTCATCATCAACGAAATCGATCTGGAAGAATTGGGCTCCTTGATTGGTTCGGATGTAAAAATGGATGGTAAAATGAATGCCTGGGGTTACGTATCTAACCCCTATTCCAATTTTTTATTCGTTGGCGATGCAACGCTTAAAAACCTTTTCTTGAACAACCAGGAAGTTGGCGATATTTATTTGCAGTCCCAATGGAATCGTGGAAATCAAAGTGTTGGTTTGACTGGAGATCTCCTCTACCGGGGCAACCATACCTTTGACTTTGAAGGGAGCTATTATACCGATAGAAAGGAAGACAATTTAGACTTTAATCTGGTATTCGACCAAACAGATTTAAAGTTTACAAATGCATTTATGGATCCTGATGTTGTAAACAATATAAGTGGATTATTGGATGGTAGACTAAATGTTACAGGTTCTCCTGATTTCCCTAAATTGGAAGGCGACGTTGAACTTATTGGGGGAAATGCAAAAGTAGAAGTACTGGGAGTAAATTTTGGATTGAACGGCAAAATTTCTGCGGATGAATATGGCTTTTACATTGACAATATGCCAGTAACCGATGAGGAAGGAAATAGCGGAATGGTGGTGGGATCAATTTACCACAACAAATTTAAAGATTGGAATTTTGACTTGCAATTCGACCTAGAAAACAGCCTTTCCTCCTATCAATCGCCATTGTTTGCCACAGGATATAAAAACACCGAAAAATTTCTTGTATTGAATACCAAATACAAAGAAGGAGAATATTACAATGGTAGAGCATTTGTAACTGGATCTGCCAATATTTTTGGATACGCAGACAATGTTGAAATAACCGTAGACTTGCAAACAAAAAAAGGGACGAATATTAATTTTCCAATGTATGGAGCAGGGGAATTATCAGAGGAAGAAAGTTTCATTTCCTTCAAGAAAAAAGGAGAAAATCAATACACCTTGGAACCTGCAAAAATTGACTTTACAGGAGTGGATTTAAACCTTAATTTCCGTGTAACACCAGAAGCAAAATTGAAGATTATTTTTAATGAACAATTGGGGGACGAAATTACCGCATCAGGAAGCGGAAATATTTCCTTAAAGCTCGATAATCTTGGAGATTTGACGATGGACGGAACCTACCGCGTAAAAGAAGGAATGTACAACTTTGCTATGGGTCCAATTAAGCAACCTTTCCATATTCAAGAAGGCGGAGCAATTACTTGGACTGGCGATCCATATACTGCAACCTTGGATATTAAAACCTACTACGAAGTAAATGCCAATTTATCTGAAATATCGCCGGACAAACTGCAAGGAAGTGGCACTGGAACAAATCAGAAAGTATTGTGCTACTTAGGTTTGACAGAATCGTTGATGAAACCAACAATTGCATTTGACATCAAAGTACCGAAAGCAGACGAATCAGGGAAAGCACTTCTGGCGAGGATAACTGGCGAAAAAGACGAATTAAACCGACAATTTTTTTCTCTGTTGCTGTGGAAAAGATTTCAACCCTTAAAAGGAAGCACATCCGTAGGTGGTTCCGCCGCAATGGATCTGGTTTCCAACCAAATTAATTCCATGCTGTCTCAAGTATCCAAGGACTATAAGTTAAATGTGAATTTGGATGCAGACAACATTACGGGTGAAAACACAATGGCACTTGGTGTTTCCAAAGGATTTCTTAACGATCGACTGATTTTTACCGGTAGTTTTGGTGTAGAAAAATATGCGCAAAGTAGCCAGTCAAATCAAAGTACCTTTATTGGAGATGTGAGCTTGGAATATTTGCTAAACGAAGGCGGAACCGTTCGTATAACCGTTTTCAATGAATCGAATGATTATTCCATTATTCAAGATAAAAATCTCGGACTTTTCACCCAAGGAGCAGGTTTACATTACCAGGAGAACTTTAATGATTTTGAGAACTTTAAATTCGCCCAATACTTTTTGGATGTCTTCCGAAAAAGGGAAACTAAAAAATTTCCCGTTAAACGTAAAAAACGACAAACAGCTGTTCCACCGAAAAAAACAGTCGCACTACCCTAGTAAAATAGCGGGATTACAATTGGAAATGATACGCTCCATTTATTATCGTAAAAAATTAAATCAATTCTGTATTTTTACACCTTCAAAACACCATCAGAACGTTAGCTCTTTATGAAAAAAGTATTAATTGCCAACAGAGGAGAAATTGCACGTCGTGTAATTAGAACACTAAAAAAAATGAATATTGCCAGTGTTGCAATTTATTCGGATGCCGATCGAAATGCGCCGCATGTTTTGGAAGCTGACGAAGCAGTTTATGTTGGTGAAAGTCCTTCTTCGGAGAGTTATCTGAAGCAAGATCTAATTTTAAAATACTGTAAAGAACTAAATGTGGATGCCATTCATCCCGGTTATGGATTTTTATCTGAAAATGCAACTTTTGCCCGAAAAGTAAAAGAAGCGGGAATGAAACTGATTGGTCCTTCCCCAGATTCAATGGATCTTATGGGAGATAAATTATGTGCGAAACAAGCCGTAAAATCTTATAATGTTCCATTAGTTCCAGGTGTGGATGAAGCGATTACGAATGTCGATGCAGCAATATTGATTGCGGAAGAAATTGGTTACCCTATCTTAATCAAAGCTTCTGCCGGTGGCGGAGGAAAAGGAATGCGCCTAGTTGAAAGATCGGAAGATTTTGCGGAACAAATGCGCATGGCACAGAACGAGGCTCGCTCTTCTTTTGGCGACGATGCTGTTTTTATAGAGAAATTTGTTACGAAACCAAGACATATTGAAATTCAGGTTTTTTCGGATAGCTTAGGCAATTCTGTCTATTTATTTGAACGCGAATGTTCGATTCAACGGCGCCATCAAAAAGTTATTGAGGAAGCACCAAGCGCGGTTGTAACACCGGATTTACGCAAACGAATGGGAGAAGCTGCAGTCGCGGTATGCAAAGCTTGCAACTACGAAGGCGCTGGAACAGTTGAGTTTTTGGTAGATGCAAACATGGATTTTTTCTTTTTGGAAATGAATACACGTTTGCAAGTAGAACATCCCGTTACGGAGGAAATTACAGGATTGGATTTAGTGGAATGGCAGATCCGCGTTGCCCGTGGTGAAAGACTCCCTAAATTACAAGACGAGTTATCCATAAATGGCCATGCAATTGAAGTACGCGTTTATGCAGAAGATACTTTAAATGGATTTACGCCAGATATTGGAAACTTACAGCGGTATAGAATTCCAACAGGTAGAAATGTGCGTGTTGATGATGGTTTCTTGGAAGGAATGGATATTCCAATATTCTACGATCCGATGATTGCTAAACTTGTTGTTTGGGGAAAAACACGCGAAGAAGCGATTGAAAAAACGATAGTGGCGATTGATAATTACCAAATTTCAGGTTTAAAAACAACCTTGGATTTCGGGAAATATGTCTTAAAGCACGAAGCTTTTCGATCCGGAAATTTTGATACTAATTTCGTAAAACATTATTTTGAAGATCCGAAAATCATGTATTCAGCAATGGAAGAAGAGAAGGAAGCATTGCAGCATGGGATTCAAAAAATATGGGATTCCATCAAGGCTAGAAATAAAAAAGAATTTGCATCTATTGAGATTTCAAGTTCGTGGAAAAATGCCCGCAAATAAGATCGCTAAAAAATTATAAAATAAACTTGAAAAATAGTCCAATTAACTATACTTTTACCCAACAAAAAAACAGAAGATGAACTTACACGAATATCAAGGTAAATCAATATTAAAAAGCTACGGTGTTGCAATTCAAGAAGGAGTTGTAGTGGACAAAGTGGAAGATGCAGTTGCTGCAGCTAAAAAATTAACAGAACAGACTGGTACAGAATGGTATGTGGTGAAAGCGCAGATTCATGCAGGCGGTCGTGGAAAAGGATTGGTTCAAGAAACTGGTTCACATGGTGTAGTTTTGGCAAAAGGTATTGATCACGTTGAAGAGAAAGTGAAAGGTATTCTTGGCGGTCATCTGGAAACAGCGCAAACAAACGGTAAGGGGAAATTGGTAAGTAAAGTATTGATTGCACAAGATGTTTATTATCCTGGCGAATCAGAAACTTCTGAATTTTACATGTCTGTTTTGTTGGATCGTGAAATGGGACGTAATGTAATTGTATATTCTACAGAAGGTGGAATGGACATTGAGCACGTTGCAGAGCACACACCAGAATTAATTCATAGAGAATCTATTGATCCACGTGTTGGAATTCAAGGTTTTCAAGCAAGAAAAATAGCCTTCAATCTTGGATTGTCTGGCGAAGCTTTCAAGCAAATGACAAAATTCATCGTTTCGTTATACAACGCATACGAAGGAATTGATGCAGCAATGTTTGAAATCAATCCGGTATTAAAAACTTCAGATAATAAAATTATTGCAGTTGATGCAAAAGTTACCTTGGATGGAAATGGATTATTCCGTCATCCTGATTACGCAGCAATGCGCGATAAAACAGAAGAAGATCCAACAGAAGTGGAAGCGGATGAAGCAGGATTGAACTTTGTTAAATTGGACGGAAACGTTGGTTGCATGGTAAATGGTGCTGGATTAGCAATGGCTACAATGGATATCATTAAATTATCCGGTGGGAATCCAGCTAATTTCTTGGATGTAGGTGGAACTGCAAATGCAGAGCGCGTTGAAAAAGCATTTCACATTATATTAAAAGATCCGAATGTAAAAGCAATTTTGATCAATATATTTGGTGGAATTGTTCGTTGCGATAGAGTTGCTCAAGGGGTTGTAGATGCATACAAAAACATCGGTAAGTTCCCAGTACCTTTAATCGTTCGTTTGCAAGGAACAAATGCAGTTGAAGCGAAAAAATTAATCGACGACTCTGGATTGGATGTTCAATCGGTAGTTTTATTGCAAGAAGCAGCAGATAAAGTGAGAGAAGTATTGGCATAAGCACACTATAGAATAACTATAATTGAAACGCCTTCCGAAATGGAGGCGTTTTTTTTTGTACTGTTCTTTGAGATTATATAATCGAGAACTGTTCTTTAATTAGAAATTAGGAATGATAAATACCTAATTCCTGGCAATTAAACGAACAAAAAAAACGGAGCCTTATGAAAGACTCCGTTCCTCAATTTGAAAACTGTTTAATGTTTAACTGTGAATTTTTGAACGATTCCAGCTTCACTTTTTAAGAAATAAAAACCACTCGGATACTCCGCTGTATTCAGTTGTTTCGTTTCATTTTGGAACAAAACAAACGCATCTACTTTCACACCAGCAGCGGTAAAGACTTCTATATTTTCATCTTTCACCGCACTAATTGTTAGCACATTATCAGCAGGATTTGGAAAAAACGAACAACTTATGCCTCCAATTTCATCCACAGAAGCTGAATTGTAAACAAAGGAAAAATCATCCACCCAAATTGCGGATCCAGGGTGAATAGCAGAAATTCCACTTAGCACAAAAATACCCATGGTATCTGGAGCTTCCGTGCTGTTATATTCCAACGGAATCGAAACACGCTTAAACGTAGAAGAAGATTGTTCTTCCAAGTAGAAACCTTGTGCAATTTGATCCTGAGACATTGTTGCAGCATTCCATTTCGTTAAAGAAACCTGTATTGCGCTAGAATCGCCACTTAACAAGTTTGATTTTGTCCAAACGATTAAAGAATCTGGCTTGTAATTGAATGCCATTCCTTGCACAGAAGATTGGCTCGCAAAATCAATTGAACCGATAAACATAATTCCTGCAAGAGAATCCATTGTGCCAGAACCGCTGATGTCCGCTTCAAACGATACACTTTTTGCAGAATAACTTCCACTGTGCGCATCGGTAGATTTTGTAGTGCTAATTGGACCTCCCAAATAACTCAGTACATTTAATGTTGCCCAATCGGTAGGATCTTCAAATGGAAAAGGAAAAGTCCAGTTTTCAAAGCCGTTATTCGGAATTGTTTGAGCATTCAATCCAAGTGTAGAAAAAACTGCAATTACAAGTATTATTTTTTTCATGGTTTTTTTTTGTTAAAATTAAAAATACATGCGTGAAAATACAACTTATCGGTTAACTAAATCCACTTCCAAAAAAAGATAATAGGCAGACTACTTCAATTCATTGCTCAGTATTGGTTACCTTTGTGTTCGGAATGAAAATGTTCAACAGAAATATGATAATTTATAAAACGCCAGAGGAAATTGAAATCATGCGCGAAGCAGCGCAAGTGGTGAGTAGAACTCTAGGAAAAGTTGCAGAAGAAATTAGAGCTGGAATCACACCTAAATATTTAGATGCTTTAGCGGAAGATTATATACGTTCTCAAAAATCCATTCCTGGTTTTCTAGGATTATATGGCTGTCCAAGCACTTTATTGATTTCTGTAAACGAACAAGTTGTGCACGGATTACCGACAGATAGGCCATTAGAAGACGGCGATATCGTTTCCGTTGACTGCGGAGCTGTTTTCGAAGGATATTATGGCGACCACGCGTACACTTTTGAAATTGGAAACGTAAAACCCGAAGTTAGAAAACTCTTGCAGGTTACAAAAGAATGTTTGTATTTGGGCATTGAGCAATGCACTACTGCGAACCGAATTGAAGATATAGGTTGGGCAATTCAAAATCATGCGGAAAACAATGGTTATGGTGTTGTGCGCGATTTGGTGGGACATGGATTAGGAAAAACCTTGCACGAAGACCCGCAAGTTCCAAATTATGGCAGACGAGGACGAGGAAAAAAGATTCAGAATGGCTTGACGATTGCGATTGAACCGATGATCAACATGGGAACCGAAAAAGTAGAGCAATTAGACGACAATTGGACAATTGTAACAAGTGATGGATTACCAAGTGCTCATTTTGAGCACGACATCGCTGTTGTAGATGGAAAAGCAGTTATCTTATCGACTTTTGATTATATCGAAGCAGCATTAGCAAAGAAAAAATGATTCGAGAAAAGAGGTCTGTATTCTTGGTGGTACTTACGCTTTTTGTTTATGCCGGAATTCAGTTCATAGAAAAAGGCGCAATTCTCTTTCCGTTTCCTTTAAATGAAGTGATTTTTCTATTTGTTGCGAGTCAATTTACCGTTTGGAACTGGAAAAATTACAAATTTCAGCTCTTATTCGTTCTTTTTGCCAGTATTTTTCAATTAATTTCTACGCAATTTTTTTGGTCTTTATTTTTGGAAACACCTTCCATGGAGAAGCTAGCGAATGGCCTTACATTAGATTTATTCAAGCTTATTTACTACTTATTGATTCTAATTTGGCTTTATTTCTATTTTACAACCTCTAAAATAAAATATACACTAATTTTAACCCTCACCTTTACACTACTCATAATCAGCAGCTTGTTCTTGCAGAATAGTATTCTTGAAATGGTTTCTTTTGTGTTAATTGCAGCTGTTGCAACTTTTTATAAAATCAACGCTCCTATTCATTTGCTTTGGATTCTACTTGCTGCCTTGCAGGTAATGAAAATTTCCACGATTTATATTCACTAAATAAAACGTATTTATTTCACTTTTTTAAAAATTTTACTTTGAAATGTCAACGAATTAACTAATTTTGCGACCGAGTTCTTTGAG
>Ga0208426_1000189_pt1 | contig 10385 bp, 6 predicted proteins | sample DEB19_08_DNA_6_FD_184524 | JGI IMG/M metagenome (GOLD analysis project Ga0208426, IMG submission 184524) | Aqueous microbial communities from the Delaware River and Bay under freshwater to marine salinity gradient to study organic matter... | ecosystem: Environmental > Aquatic > Marine > Coastal ...
GAGGCCATCAACAAGGCGAGGGGGAAGCGCGATGTCTGAAAGCGTAGGAGGCATCCACTATGACGTGGGCCTTGAGACGACAAAGCTTCTGCGCGATCAGCGCGACGTTGACCGCGTAGTCAAGCAAACCACCGGGAGTCTGGACAAGCTGGGCACGGCGCTGAATGCAGTCACCCGCGCGGTGCATCTCTACGCCGCCGCGCTGGCCGTCGTCAAGGCCGCCACGATGGCCGACGACATGCGCCTGCTTGGTGCGCGCGTGCAGGTGGCCGCCGGCAGCATCCAAGCCGGCGCCGAGGCCATGCTGGCCCTGCAGCGCATCAGCGTGGCCACTCAGACCAGCGTGGCCGCCAATGCGTCGACGTTCGCCCGCCTGAATCAATCGCTGATCCAGATGGGCGGCACGCAGGCCGACACGCTGCGGCTGACCGAGCTGCTGGCCAAGGCCATCAAGGTGTCCGGCGCTTCCGGCGCCGAGGCGTCGTCGGCGATGCTGCAATTCGGCCAGGCGTTGGGGTCCGGCAAGCTGGCCGGCGATGAGTTGCGCAGCTTGCTGGAGACCGCGCCCTACCTGATGCGGCAACTGGCTGACGGCCTGGGGGTGCCCATTGGGGCCCTGAAGTCGATGGGCGAGCAGGGCAAGCTGACGGCCGATGTGGTCATGTCGGCGCTGTCGAAAGCCTCCGACCAGATCACGGCCGACTTCGCCACCTTCCCGCAGACCGTCGAGTCGGCATTCACAGCGATGAAGGACGCGGCAGGCCGGGCGAACTTGGCCTTCGACGAAATGTCTGGCACAAGCGCCATGTTGACCGGCGTTAACAAGGGCCTTGCTGAGGTTCTGGATAAGCTTGCCGAGCAGTTCGGAGAGGCCAACGGAGAAGCCACAAAGCTGGGACGAAACGACGCGATCAAGGAATGGGCCGAAAGGTCAAAGGTAGCCTTTTCGTACCTCGTTGATGCCGTCGATGTGACATGGCAGACGCTGAGCGTTCTGGGCCGGAATGTCGCGTTCGTGTTCACCGGCATCGGCAACGAGATCGGCGGCATTGGCGCTCAGGTGGCCGCCGTCATGCGGGGCGACTTCGCCGGGGCGCGCGCCATCGGTGACGCCATGACGCAGGAGGCAGCCAAGCGCCGGGCGGATCTGGACGCAGCCGACGCGGCTACGCTGGCCCGCACCAAGACCATGGGCGCCAAGATGCGCGAGGCATGGGCTGGCGGCGGCCGGATCGACTTGAACGACAGGAACTCATGGGGCGCGGGTGGGAAAATCAAAGGAAACGTCGGCGACAAGAATGACAAGAAGTCGAAGGGCCAGCCGTTCGACGCCACCGGCTACCTGTCCAGCCTGGAGGCGCAGACCGCCGACGCCTACACCCGCATCGGCATCATCGAGGAAGAGGCCAAGCGCAAGGCTGATGAGCTGCTGAAGCAGAAGAAGATCAGCGTCGAGCAGCACGTGCAGGCGGTCAAGCTGATCGAGGCCAATGCCGCGCAGGATCGGCAGGAACTGGCGTTCTCGCAGGCGACGGAGAACCTGCGGGCCATTGAACAGGGCGGGATTGCCGAAGTTGAAGCGCGGCGCCGCATTCAGCAATTGATCGACGGCATCTACGTGGAGGCCATGTCTCCGGCCGAGCGGATCAGGCTGGAAGAAGCCGAGAAGCTGGCCGCCTTGCAAGATGCGTTTGAGCAGGAGTTGCTGACGCGCCAGCAGTTCGACGAAGCCAGGGCCACGCTGCAAAGCACCACGAACGCAAGGCTGAATGACCTGCGCAACCAAGACGTCCAGAGCCAGATGCAGCTGCAGTCTCAGTCGGCCAACATGCTGGCTGGGATGATGGGCGACTTCTACGACATCCTGTCTGCGGGCGGCAAGAAGCGCACCGCGCTGGCCAAGACCCTGTTTCTGGCGCAGAAGGCACTGGCGGTCGCTGAGATCATCATCAACACCGAGTTGGCAGCGTCCAAGGCCGGCGCGCAGCTTGGCATCTTCGGCCTGCCGCTGGCGCAGATCATCCGCGCTACCGGCTACGCCAGCGCCGGCATGGTGGCGGGCATGGCCATCGCCGACGTTGCAGGCGGTCGCCAGTACGGCGGCCCGGTGAGCGCCAACAGTCTGTACCGCGTCAACGAGACCGGGCGGCCCGAAATGTTCACGGCAGCCAACGGCAGCCAGTACATGATGCCGACCGCCTCCGGCCGCGTCACCTCTGCCGACAAGCTGGGCGGAGGCGGTACTGTGCTGCAGGTCAACGTGACCAACAACCACCCGACGGCGCAAGTCACGGCCACGCGCAACAGCAGCGGCGGCGTTGACGTCGCCGTGCAAGAGATCGCCCGCCAGATCCGCGACAACAGCGGCCCGGTGTGGTCCGCCCTTCGCGGGTCAAGCAACGTGCAAGGAAGGCTCTGACATGCCCGCAGCCTACCCCCTGGGCCTGTCGACGATCCTGCGGGCCAGCAAGAGCCGCAGCCAGCCGGCTGCCTTCAGTCTTCGCGAGCCCCGGCGCGGTTACGGTTACGCGCAGGAGACTGGCACCGACGTGCCGGTTTTCTGGGATGTCGAGTTTCGATTCTCGCGCTCCGATGCCGTGCGCTTCCAGTTGTGGTTCGTGGCCACCGTCCGGCGCGGCGTAGACGAATTCACGATGCCGATTCGCACCGAGTTCGGCCTGATCGAGCACGTCTGCCGCTTCATGCCGGAGAGCCTCCTGCCCTGCCGTGAGGACGGCGAGACGTTCGGCTACACCTCCACCATCATGGCCCGCGCGCTTGTCATTCCGCCCGCGTACCTTGAGGCCGCCGAGGTTATCGCAGGCCTGCCGGATTGGGAGGCCTGGACGGGCCTGCTGGACGAAGCCATGACCGCAGCTATGCCCGAGGCCTGACCGATGGACGCGCGCACCTTCTGGGCGACGAAGAGCCCGCTGCCCGAGTTCCACGCGATCACGTTCGCGCATCCCGCCTTTGAGGCGCCGATTCGGCTGGTGGCAAATCAGTTCGCGCCTGTCGTGCTGGCTGGGCAGGAGCACCAGCCGGTGCCGATGACCATCAAGCCCCCCGACCAGTCCGGCGACGGTCAGGCGAGGCTGCAGCTCGCCTTCGTGCGGGCCATCGTTGGGCGCGAGTTCAAGCGGCAACTGCGCCTCGTGACCGCCAGCGGCAGCCGGGCGCCCATTGCCGTGACCTATGCCGTCTACCTGGGCGACACCACGGCCCCGGCGATCACATGGGCGCTGTACGCCAGCGATGCGGGCGGGATCACGTTCACGACTGACTCTGTGCAGGTGGTGTGCACCGACAACAACCCCATGCGGCAGCAGGTGGCGCCGACCTATACGCCGGATGTGTTCACGGGGCTTGAGGTGCTGTAGCGGTCGGCTCCCTAGCATCGCCCGGATGCTGCTGACCCCCGACGACTTCACCCGCCGCGCTGTCGGCCTGCCCTGGGTCCGCTGGCGTGCCGATTGGGCCGGCATGGACTGTTTTGGGTTGCTGGTGCTGTGGCACCGCGAAGTGCTGGGCATCGACCTGGGCCCTGTCCCGCAGACCGACATAGCCGATGGCTTCGCGCGGGCCAGCGGATGGCAGGAGTGCGCGCCCGAGGATGGCGCGACGTGTTTCATGGCCTGGCGCAGCGGCGCCCCGTCGCACTGCGGCGTGCTGTTGGCTGGTGGGCAGGTTCTGCATTCCGAAGGCAGCCCCGAGAAGCCCGGCAGCGTGCGCGTGTCGCGCCTGTCGGCGATGCAGCGCCTGTACGGCGACTTGCGCTTCTACCGGAGGGCCGCCGCGTGCTGACGATCCTCAACGACCCGGCCGGCATCACGGGCACCCAGCGGCATGCCTGGGACTACTCGCTGACGATCACGGAGAACGTGGCGCGGCATCTTGCTGGCGGCGCTGACTGCGAAGTGCGCATCAACGGCATCGAGGTGGACCCGCTGACCGATCCGCGAATGGACCGGCCGCCGTCGGCGCTCGATTGCGTGTCGGTCATGCGCCGGCCCGCAGGCTTCGACCCTATCACCTGGTTCATCATCGCCGTCGTGGCGTCGGTGACGCTGAGCCTCGCGCTGATTCCCAAAATGCCGGGCGCCGACAGTGCGGGCAAAGAAAGCCCGAACAACCGGCTGACGCAGCAGGCCAACGTTGCCCGGGCCTACCAAGCCATCCCCGACGTGTACGGCCTGCGCCGCGTGTGGCCCGACCTGATCCAGCCGTCAACGGTCGAGTACATCAGCAACGTGAAGTACGTCACCGAGTGGCTGTGCGTCTCGCGTGGCAAGGGCACGATTTCCAGCGTGCAGTACGCCGATACGCCCATCGATGACGTATCCGGGGCCAGCTACGAGGTGTTTGAGCCCGTGGGCGCCAGCCCCTACCCGGAGCGCAACACCACAACCATCGCCGACGTGCTGGAGACATTCGACAGCCCGGATGTGAACGGCCAGGAGCTGGTCTACAGCGGCGAGGTCAGCGCAGAGGCGGGGCTTCAAGCCGGCAGCGGCGCCAGCATCTTCACTCTGGAGATGGCCGACGGCAGCGACTTGGCGTGGCTGGCCGCGCAAGCCGGCACCGGCTCTGCTGACGTGACGTTCATCTATGACGGCGGCACGACGTTTGCGCAGACATGCACCATCGACAGCGTGACGGATTCTGGCGACCAGATCACGGTGCAGTTCACGCGCGCCAGCGGTACGTGGCCGGCGACCTACGTCCAACAGGTCTACGCCACGATCACGCCTCTTGCGCTTGACATCACATCGGCAGGCCCGTTCGCGCTGCCCGTGGAGTGCTCGCGCATCCGGTGGAATGTCGTGTTCCTGCGTGGCCTGAAAACAGGCTCATCGGCGGTCGAGATCAAAGCCGAATGGTGGCAAGTTGACTCTGGCGGCGTGGAGATCGGCGGCACGCGCGAGGACCAGGCCTACGAGTACCGCGGGCGCACGCTTGACCAGCAGTATTTCACCGAAGACGTGACGCCTACCGCTGGCGCCGGTCGCTACAAGATCCAGTTCACGCGCATGACGCCATCCATCGGCACCGAGGGCGCCGACGTGGCGAAGCTCGAAGAACTGTATGCGGTGCGCTTCTACGCGACAAAGGCGCTCCCGGGCGTCACCGTGATCCGCGTCACGACGAAGGCGACCGAGCAGGCTACGGGCTACAGCGAGCGCAAGTTCAATCTCCGGTGGCTGCGTCATGTCCGCACGCTGACCGCCGACGAGTGCACGGCCTCGCGCAACTTCGCCCGGGCGATGGCGCACGCCTGGACGCTGGCCGGCAACGACATCAGCGGGCTCGACGTGGACACGCTGGCCGCCATCAATGCCGAGTTCGGCGAGGAATCGGAGCTGCTGCGCTTTGACAGCAGTCTCGACGACGCCGACATGAGCCTGGGTGAGCGGATGCAGTTGATGGCCGACACGGCGCGCTGTGTTGTCTGGCGCAGCGGCCAGCAGTGGACAGTGACGCGCGACCAGGCCAGGCCGTACCACGAACTGCAGCTCGACTATCGCAACCTCGCAGCCGGTGGCGATTCGGCGATCAGCTACGCCCCGCACTTGCCGGGGACGAATGATGCCGTCGAGATCGAGTTCACCGACCCGACGACGCAGGCCAAACGCGCCTATGTGCGGCTGAGCATTGCGAGCGGCGAGGTCCTGCCCGGCACTGGCACGAACCCGAAGAAGATCCGCCTCGCCGGCTGCGCCACGCAGTCCCAGGCCGAGAACCGCGCACACCTGGAGGCGCGCCGGCTGCTCTACCAGCGCATCAGCGTGGCCGACGATGCTCTCGCCGACTCGCTGACCCTGGGCCTGGGCTCGCTCATCCGCTGGGTGGACCCGAATGACTTCTACGGCGACGACGGGCTGCAGGCCGGCGAGGTCATGAGCATCGATGGCGACGTCATCACCACCAGCGAGCCCATCCATTGGGGCGACGCGACCGAGGGGCGCATCCAGTTCACCGGAGCCGATGGCCAGCGCCTGGGCACGCCCGTGCTGTGCACACCAGGTCCGGGCGCAGCGGCCACGCTGGAGGCGGCGCCGGCTGGCCTGTTTGTGGCCGGCGGCGACATCCAGTGCGGCAGCCGGTACGCGTTCGCGGCCGGGCTGACTGCTGCCGAGCTTGAGTCGGCGGGCCTCTACACGGTCACCAGCATCAAGCCCAAAGGCGACGGGACCGCCTCCCTAGCATTGGTCGCGTACTCAGAAAAACTCTACGAGCAGGATTGATGACCACGCCCACCAGCACCCCTGTACCGAGCCAGTCCCCCACCGATCTGCTGTTCAACACCGAGCAGCTGGATAAGGTGGTGAATTCCACCGCGCCCGTCTACACCGACCGCTTCGGCGTGCAGCGCAAGACCGTCGCGGGCATCGAGGCGACCACGGGCTACATGGTCCCGGTGGCCTTCGCCTCTGGGATCTCGGTCACCACCCCGCTGAAGACCGTCAAGTACAGCGGCGACGTGTACCACGCCGACCCGGCTGCGGTGCCGTTCACCACGACCGGAACCTTCAATTCGTCGCAGTGGTTCCTGCTGTCGAACATCACACGCGAAGAACTGGCCGCGACGACCGCCGGCAAGGGCGTGGCGCTCATCGGCGCCAAGGTCACGGGCGCGACCACGGATCGCACGCTGCAGGAGAAGGTTGACGAGACGCCTTCGGTGTTGGACTACGGCGCTGTCGGCAATGGCGTGGCAATCGACACCACGGCGCAAGATGCCGCAATCGCTGGCGCTGGCGTGGCCTTCTTCCCGCCGATGCACAGCTACCGCGTCGACCTGGGCAATGGCCTGGAGACCGTGCACGGCTGGAGCTGGCACTCGGATGAGTCATTCGCCGGCCAGGGCACGATTCACGTCACGCGCAAGACCTCCGGCAGCAAAGACGCGATCTATGCCGGCCACTACGGCACCGGCACCGGCTACGCGCTGCATGGCATCAGCTACGCGACGAACGGCTCCGGCATCGGCGGTGCCACCTGGGGCATCGGCGCCGGCGTCGTCGGCAACAAGCGCGGCCTGACTGCTGGAAACGGCGTGTACGGGTCCGCTGGCATCGACAACGGCCCGAATCAAACTGGCGTCTATGGCCAGTACACCGGCACGGCCGGCGGCGGCACCGGCGTTGCTGGCGTCAACGAGTCAACGGCCACCACGGGATCGGCTGGCTTCTTCTGGCGCAAGAACGGCGCGGGCCAGGCCGTCGAAGCGCTGCGCGACGGCAGCACTGACGGGCTTGCGATCTCTGCTGTCCGAAGTGGCAGCGGCGCCGGTGACGCCATCAAGGCCGAGTGCAGCACGACCGCAGGCGGTGCTGCCGTAACGGGTGTCCGCAAGGTGGGCGCGACGACCTACGCGATTGGCTACCTTGGCTACTACGATTCAGCGACCAGCGAGTCGGCCGGCCTGTACGCCGCGGCATTCGCCGGCACGACGCAATGGGCGATCAAGGCCGACGGCGCCATCCGCGCGACGGGCCTCGTGATTGCTGGTGGTGGCGTGCAGCCGCTGGCCGACAACGGCGCCAACTGCGGCGCCAGCGGCAAGCGCTGGAGCGTGGTCTATGCGGTGTCGGGGACGATCAACACCTCGGACCGCAACACGAAGCAGGACATCCGTTCACTGGAGGCCGCCGAGCTTCGCGTCGCCTCGCGGCTGAAGTCGCTGATCAAGGCCTACCGCTGGCGGGACTCGTGCAGCGAGAAGGGGGACGCGGCCCGGGTTCACATCGGCTGGATGGCCCAAGACGTCGCCGAGGCATTCTGTGCCGAGGGGCTGGACCCGTCCCGCTACGGCATGTGGTGCGTCGACCGGATGGACGACGGCTCGCTGCGCCAGGGCCTGCGCATGGATCAGGTCATGGCCTTCATCCTGGCGGCGTCATGACTGCACCGGCCTGCGCCCTCACGCTGAACGTCTCGGACATCGCCGGGGCGAACGTCTCCGGCGCGGCCGTCACGGCCACGCTGAGCCACGCCGACGCCTATCAGGGGCTGGTGGTGAGCGGCAATGCCACGGGCACGACAAACGCCAGCGGGGATGTCACGCTGACGCTGTTCCGGTCGGCGCTGGGTGAGCTGGGCAGCTACTACACGCTGACCGCGACAAAGGCCGGCATCGCGCTGGGAACGCTGTTCGTGCGGCTGCCGAACGCCGACACGGCCACGCTGGCCACGTGCGAGGTCTCGCGGCGGCCGTTCCGCTATGCGGCCGGCACCAGTGGTGAGGTGGTCGGGCGCGTGCTGTCTGTCGGCGGCGTGCTGCCGGATGCTGGCGGCGATGTGCCGCTAAGCGCACTCCCGGTGGTGCATGCGACGGTGTTCGATCTTGAGGAGGCCGCGCCGACGCTGACCGCCGATCAGCTAGGTATCAGCCGCATCGATTCCAATGGCGTGCGCTTCCTGTTTAAGGACGCCACCGGCGCGCTTCGCGAGTTCCTGCTCCCGCTTGGGCGCCTGGACTACATGGAGCAGGAGATCGACGCATCTCGGTGGCCCTACTACCTGGACCCGTCTGCCGCTGACAACACCGCTGGGCTGGATACCGTCTTTGCTGCCGCAGGGGCCCGCGCCAACATCATCGGTCCGGTGACCGTGAAGCTGCCGGGCGAGTACCGCAGCAAGGGCAACCACGTCCTGAGCGGACTGGTCAGCATCTGGGTTGCCGACACCACCAGCCACGGCATCAAGCGCATTGAGGACCCGGACTACGTGGGCCCCATGCTCACGCTTATCCCCACTGTGGGCGGCAGCAGCGGAGGTCGGCTGCGGCAGAGCATCAAGTGCCTGCTGGACGGTAACCTGGCGCATGTCCACAAGTTCAGCGGCGCCGTCTCGCTGGGTAGCGACGTCATCACCGGCATCGACTCGGCACTTGTGGCCGCCATGCCCATCGGCAGCATCGTCGAAATCGAGGGCATGCCGGATTGGACCCGTAACACCCCGGCCACCACGCTGCTGGAAAAGCCATCCAGCACCTCGATCCGCGTCTCTGCTGTAGGGGTGCAGGCCAACACCGGCAAGCCCAACGGCATCTGGCGCGAGACGGTGAAATTCACCGCCACGGCCACCACCGGCAGCAAGGTGCTGGCAGTCAGCAACACCACCGGCATCAAGCGCGGCATGAAGCTGCTGGACAACACCCCGCACCATCTGGCGATTGATTCGGATGACGGCGGGTCCTACTCGCGCGTGGCGTCCATCGTTCCCGGTGTGAGCGTGACCATGGACCGCGCGGCGACTGCTGACGGCGCGTTTGACTGCTGGGCCTATGTCGAGCCGGATGGGGTGTGGGTGGTGGACGCCAACCAGGCCGTCGGCTACGCCAGCAACAAGGAATACGAGGCAGTTCAGTTCGATGTGCGCATCAACACCACCGGAGGCAACGGCATCACCATCGGCCGCGGACGCGACCAGATCAAGATCATCCGCCCCAGCAAGATCACCTCATCCTACGGCCACAACTTGATCGCCACCGAGAGTAAGGACAGCCTGTTTACGTTCGAAACCGGCACGCCGTGGAAGAGCGGAATCACCATGTCCGGCTCTGGCATCCGGTGGGGGGAAGGCGAGGCCTACGACCCGCGCCAGCCCAGCAAATACAAGATCATCGACGTCAGTGCCAACAAGGCCGACTTGTCGCACTACGACATGAACGGCATGTGCTCGTTCACCCGCGCGCAGCCTGGCGGCGTGCCGCTGACGCAATTGACTGCTGGCAACCACATGATGCACCCCAGCGACATCAATGTCGGCGGGGTGACGCCGGCCTATATCACAGGCAAGAATGGGCATGTCATCCACGGCAACGGGCTGGCCTTCATGTGTACCGACGGCGCGACCAACGGGAAGCCGGACTACCTCTTCCAAAGCGTGGGCGGGTCGCACTTCATCTGGACGGGCGGGACGATGTACGGCGACATTGCCGAGCCCGATTGCCCCTACGCCATTGCACCCTGCGCGGACATGCGCAAGATCCACGGCGAGTATTTCGACCTGGGCACGGGCGAGATGGTGAGCTTTGACGATGCCGGCCGGACGGACCAGACCTTCGTGCCGCTTCTCACAAGCGTCAACCCGGGCGACCTGACGGTGACCTACACGCTCCAGGAAGGCTGGGTCTCGGTCTCAAACGGTGCTGCTACCGCCACCATTGTGCTGGAGTGCACCCCAACATACACCACGGCATCTGGCGGCATTCGCATCACCGGCATGCCCGTGCAGCCCAGCGCCGAGGCCAGCAGCAACCCCATGATTTCAGCGGCCATCGATTCGGCAGGCTGCGATTGGGGCACGGGATTCACCACGTTGATCGGCCGGGTCAAGTCCACCGGCACGCTGTCCATTGAGCGCCTCGGCGACAACCT
>Ga0208426_1000190_pt1 | contig 10372 bp, 8 predicted proteins | sample DEB19_08_DNA_6_FD_184524 | JGI IMG/M metagenome (GOLD analysis project Ga0208426, IMG submission 184524) | Aqueous microbial communities from the Delaware River and Bay under freshwater to marine salinity gradient to study organic matter... | ecosystem: Environmental > Aquatic > Marine > Coastal ...
AGGATCGTAGGTAATTCCTTCGCGGTACATTACAAACAGAAAAGAAGTAAAAACCACAAAAGTTCCAGCATCCGGCTGCAACAAAATCAGAGCCATTGGAATTAGAATAATTGCATTTGCAAGGAGCACCGTTTGAATATTTTGCTGTTTTACATTAACATTACTAATAAAACGAGCGAGTAATAATGCCGATCCTATTTTTGCAAATTCTGCCGGTTGAATTCCCATCGTTCCAATTCCGAGCCATGCCCGTGCACCATTTACAGGCGGCATAAACAACACAACCACCAAAAGGGATAAGGTGAACAAATAGATTGGAACGGCAAATTTTTGGTAGATATCTGAATCAATTAAAAAAACGATTAAACCCAGAAACAACGAAACAGCGAGCCAAATAATTTGCTTCCCATATTTTTGAGAAAAATCGAACAAACTTGGGTGATCCTCATTGTAAGCCGTTGAATACACGGTCGCGACACCCATGATTAATAAAATCAGATAGGATATAAACAATGCCCAATCAAAATGTGCTACTATGGATTCTCCTTTTCTCATCTATTGTAGGAAAAGTTCGCGTCTAAAATTGTTTTCTCGCGCTCTTTTTCGGTAATTTTTCGAGTTAAATACTTCTCAATCATAAGTCCTGCGGTAGGCGCAGCCCATAATCCTCCCCCACCTTTTGCGTTTTCAATAAAAACAACAATGGCAATTTTTGGATTATACATCGGTGCAAAAGCCACAAAAACGGAATGGTCATCTCCGTGCGGATTTTGAACGGTTCCCGTTTTTCCACAAACAATAATGTCTTTTAGCTTTGCTCTTTTCCCTGTTCCTCCTGGCTCGTGAACAACGCGTCTCATTCCCTCCACAATAACAGAATAATGTTTGCGATCAACCATGGAATAATGTTTTTTTCTAAATTGCGCCATAGGGCCGTTTGCGCCAATTGATTTCACAAAGTGCGGCGAATAATACCATCCTCTATTTGCAATTATTGCAACAATATTTGCCATTTGAAGCGGTGTCAACATTACTTCTCCCTGTCCGATGGAAATGGAACGAATTGTGGAAAATGCCCACCGGTGATTCCCGTACCATTTATCGTAGTATTTCGAGTCTGGTATAGAACCAGGGCGCAATCCAGTAATATCTGTCTCTAAATTTTGTCCCAAACCGAAACTGTGCATGTATTTCGACCAGATATTGAGCCCAATCTCCGCATCTTCAAAAACACTTTTCTTTTTCCCTTGCTGAATAATTCTGCGGGTTACCGAATAATAATAAGGATTACACGAATGTTTTATCGCGTCTGCCAAATTTCCTGCACTTGTGTGGTTGTGGCAACCAACAACCGATTTATTGCATGGAAACCCTGATTCTGGCGTAATAACACCTTCTTGCAATCCAATCAGAGAATTCAACAACTTAAAAGTCGATCCCGGAGGATATTCTGCAGCCAGAGGTCTTGGGTATAATGGCTTACTTGGATCATTCAACAGCGCTGGATAATTATCCGAAATATTTCTTTTTCCGATGAATAAATTTGGATCATAGGATGGCGCAGAAACCAAGGCTAAAATCTCCCCTGTTTTTGGCTCAATTGCTACAATACAACCCCTTTTATTTTTTAAGAGCTTTTCACCGTAGGCTTGCAAAATAATGTCTACCCCCAATTTTAGTGGCGGACCTTGTTTTGCTATTGTATCGTATTTTCCATTGGCATACGATTCGATTGCGTTGTTCAATGCAGAAGTAACAATATACCGGATTCCTTTTTGTCCGCGTAATTCTTTTTCATAAAACCGTTCCAATCCTGCACGCCCAATATTGTAGCCCGGTTTATAGAATCGGTCTTCGGTTATTTCTTCTCTATTTACTTCTGAAAGATAGCCGACAATATTAGCACCATTTGCATAAGGATAACTTCTCATACTGGTAACTTCTTCGTGAAATCCCGGGAAATTTTCCAAATGTGGGGCAATAACAGCTATTTCTTCCAGCGTTAATTCTTTTAGAAACGGATAGGCGCGAATTTTTTGGTAATTGGATGTTGTTTTTCCACTGTGGCGGTTGTAGTATTTTCCTTCCCCCCTAACGATTTCCTGAAACCGATTTCTAACCTGTTCGCGTGTCCAGCCAATCAATTTTGCAAAAGCGGCAGTATCCAAATTTTTCATTTTATCCTCTACCATCATGAGGTTATAGTAGGTTCGATTGGAAACCATTTTTTTGCCATTTCTGTCAAACAGAACGCCCCTTGGCGGAGTAATTTCTTTTCTTTTTTCTGCAATTTCTTGCGCCCTTAGTGTCCAGGTATCATCCATTACCTGCATATAAAAAATGCGTGTGGTATAAATTATTCCGACCAATACCATTAAAATAATCAAGACATATTTTCTAGCGTCTAAATTCATCTTTCCTTTGGCTTAGAAACAAAAAGTGATTGCAACAAGGTGCTTAATAGAAAGGACAATGGAAGGCTCAATAGTACCTTTTGAAGAATGAAAAAGAAATCATCCATTCTAAAAATTTCAAGTGTAAAAAACCATAAATGGTGCAAAAACAACAATATCCCATATACGAAAATATACCAGCGCACTCCCATTTGATAGCTACTTCCTTCTTTTAAATTATCGTATCCATCACGAGGAGCGAACATTTTAAAAATGATTGGACGTAAATAGGCCATTAATACTAGGGAAGAAGCATGTAAACCGTAAGTGTTTGAAATAGCATCTATAGCAATTCCCATTGCAAAAGCGAGCACTAAAACGGCAATTACACTTAATTCAAACGGTAATAAAAGCACAAATAGCGGATAAACCATAATTTGTATTCCAAGACCAATTTCAAGTTGATTCAACACAAGTACCTGAACTCCAACCAATAAAATAAAACGGATTATATGTTTAATTACTTCGTTCATTCTTCTTTATCTGCAGGGATTTCTGATTCCAGATTTTCTTGTTCCTTGCGCAGCAGGTTTTTAATAACGTATACACGCTGCAGCGCTCTATAATCTTCGGAAAATCGGATTACAACATCCCATAATGGTTTTCCTTCTACTGGTTTTAACTTTTCAATTCTACCAACCGGCATGCCACGCGGGAAAATACCTGAGCCACCTCTTGTTACAACTTTCGACCACTTTTTGATGGATTGATCATTTGAAATTCCAGCAATCGAACCTCTTCTAGAGTCTCTTCCGTCCCATTTTAACAAGCCGAAAAATCCAGCTGGTTCAATCATAATATCTACGTTGATATTTTCTGTTAAAACAGATTTCACAACGGCATAATTTTTACTTACATTGTGTACAATTCCAACAATCCCTTTGTCTGAAAACACGCCCATTCCACGTTTTATTTTTTGATTTGAACCAATATCTAGGGTGAAATAATTATTTCTCTTTGTTACGGTAGAATTTATTACTAATGCAGGAATGTACTCGTATTGCTGCCGAAAAAGTGTGTCATTAATTTTAACTGTTCCGTACTGCAAGCGATGGAAGCTTTCTGGCAACTGGTTTCTTAGACGAATGTTCTCTTTCTGGAGATTTTGGTTGTTCTTTGTAAGATTAAAATGCTTTGTAACTTCATGTTTCGCACCAAGTATAGAGCCGGAAACAGATGACGCAGTGGTAAGATAACGTGCTCTAGGAAAATTTAAAAAAGAAAAATAGGTTGTGATCGCAAAAAGCTGCAAAACCACGAAAACTAGAAAAACACGAAAACGCTTAAAAAAAGCTATTAAATTGCGCATGCACAAAGATAAGAAAGTCCCGATAAATATTTACCGGGATTCTTAAAATTAATCTTTTATCAAGAATTGGAATTTTTCGATATTTTTCAATGCAATACTAGTTCCTCGTGCTACTGCTCTCAATGGATCTTCAGCAATGTGAACTGGTAGTTTTGTTTTTGCAGAAATACGTTTGTCAAGTCCCCTCAGCATCGAGCCGCCACCAGCAAGATAGATTCCGGTTTTGTAAATATCTGCGGATAATTCGGGCGGAGTCATTTCCAACGCACTTAAAATAGCCTCTTCTATCTTGGAGATTGTTTTGTCCAATGCGTGCGCAACTTCGGAATACGTGATAATAATTTCCTTCGGAATTCCAGTCATTAAGTCTCGTCCACGAACTGCAAAATCTGGCGGTGGATTATCCAATTCTGGAATGGCCGCGCCAACTTCAATTTTGATTTGTTCTGCGGTACGTTCTCCAACTAAAATATTGTGTTGGCGACGCATATATTCTTCAATGTCGCTGGTAAAATCATCTCCTGCAATTCGAATTGATTTATCGCAAACAATTCCACCTAGGGCAATAACTGCAATTTCTGAAGTTCCACCACCAATATCAATAATCATATTGCCCATTGGCTCTTCCACGTCAATTCCAATTCCAATTGCAGCTGCCATTGGCTCGTGAATAAGGTAAACTTCTTTTGCTCCTGCGTGTTCTGCTGAATCACGAACGGCGCGTTTTTCCACTTCTGTAATTCCAGATGGAATACAAATAACCATTCGTAGTGATGGGTTGAAAAGGCTTCTCCCTGGATTGATCATTTTAATCATTCCACGAATCATTTGTTCCGCGCTTTGGAAATCTGCAATTACGCCATCTTTCAACGGACGAACTGTCTCAATCAATTTGTGGGTTTTTCCGTGCATTTGTTGCGCTTTTTTACCAATTGCAACAATTTTTCCGGTTTGTATATCTCTAGCAACTATTGAAGGCTCATCAACAACTACCTTATCATTCATAATGATTAGTGTATTTGCTGTACCTAAGTCAATTGCTATTTCTTGCGTTAAAAAGCTAAATAATCCCATTTCGTGTTCGCTTTCTTTTTTTAAAGTCCTATAATGATACTCAGTTTCTTCGTAAAAAATGTTTTTTTGTTACACTTTTCTACAAATAAAAATAATTTAATGTTTAAAATGTCTATTCCCTGTGAAAACCATTGCCATGTTGTGGGCGTTACAGTAATCTATTGATAATTCGTCTTTTATTGATCCTCCTGGCTGAATCACAGCTGTTATACCGGCTTGATCAGCAATTTCCACACAATCCGGGAAAGGGAAAAAAGCATCGGATGACAAAACAGCTCCCTTCAAATCAAATCCAAAAGATTTCGCTTTGTGGATTGCTTGAGTCAAGGCATCTACTCTAGAAGTTTGTCCGGTTCCACAAGCCAACAATTGGTTGTTTTTGGCTAGCACAATTGTATTTGATTTAACGTGTTTTACAATTTTATTCGCAAACAACAAATCGTTAATTTCTTGTTGCGTTGGGTGCACTTTTGTGCGGGGCTCTAAATTCTCAGCAGTTTCCGTAATTAGGTCTTTATCTTGTTCGAGAACACCGTTTAATATTGTTCGGAATTGTCGTTTTGGCAATGCGACACTCTTTTGAAGTAAAATGATTCTATTTTTCTTGGATTTAAGCAATTCCAAAGCTTCCGGTTGGTAAGAGGGTGCAATAACCACTTCGCAAAACAATTCATTTACCTCTACCGCTGTTTCCAGATCCATTTCCTTATTGGCGATTAATATTCCACCAAATGCACTTACCGGGTCACCCGCCAACGTTGCCAAATACGCTTCTTTTAAGGTTGCTCGTATTGCAATCCCACACGGATTGTTGTGTTTCAAAATAGCGAAAGTTGGAGCTTCATCCTTGAATTCAGAAATCAAATTTACTGCTGCATCCACATCCAACAGATTGTTATAGGAAAGCTCTTTCCCATGCATTTTATCAAAAATAGCATCTAAATCGCCGTGAAAAATGCCTTTTTGGTGTGGATTTTCACCATACCGCAAAACCTGGGAATGTAAAATGCTTTCCTTGAACATTTCTTTTTCACCTTGATTGAAATACTTGAAAATCTGCGTGTCGTAATGGGAAGAAACATTAAAAGCATCTCTAGAAAAAGAAATTCTTTGTTCGATAGTTGTCTCACCATTTTGCCCAACCAACAATTCTAAAAATTCAGCGTACTGATTTTGAGAAGGAAGAATCACGACATCTTTGTAATTTTTTGCTGCAGCGCGTATTAGAGAAATTCCTCCAATATCTATTTTTTCAATAATATCGTCGTGATTTGCGCCAGAAGCAACTGTTGCTTCAAATGGGTACAAATCAACTATCACCAAGTCTATTTCAGGAATTTCATATTCGTTAATCTGCTGTTGGTCTTGTGCATTGTCTCTACGGTTTAGTATTCCACCGAAAACTTTTGGGTGTAATGTTTTTACACGACCGCCAAGAATGGAAGGATAAGAAGTCAAATCCTCCACACGCACAACAGGAATTTTCAGATCTTCAATGAAAGCTTGGGTGCCTCCAGTAGAAAAAATAACTACACCATTTTTATGTAATTCTTGAACAATTGCTTCTAATCCGGTTTTGTCGAAAACAGAAATTAACGCTGAATTAATCTTTTTTGATGCACTCATTTCATGAAATAATAGAAAGTGCAAAATTAGTCTAAATTTCATCACCATCCATAGATAAAAAAATAAAAAAGGGTCGTTTTTTCAAACGACCCTTTCCAACCAATTTAATCTATTTACAATTTAATAATTCTTTTGGTAATTTGAGCTTCTCCTGCCGATAATTTCACCTGATACATACCATTTGCGAAACCATTCATATCCATGGAAACTGAACTAGCATTTTGACTCGTCGAAGTAGCTATTAATTTCCCAAAAAGGTCAAATAATTCGATCGTAACTTCTTCCCCTGCAACCGCAGAAAGATCAACAATAAGCTCATCCGAAACAGGATTAGGAAACAATAGAACCGCATTCAATGCATTCAAATCCTCTATTCCTGCGCCAGAAGATTGAATCACAACGGAGTAATCTTCTACCTCACCATACGTCGTTACACCACATGGTACAATTGTACCGTCGTTTGGTTGGTAGGAGCTTCTAACGCGCATTTTAACGGAACCTGTTGTGGCTGTTGTCGGAACAGTAAAGTTGAACACGTTGCTCCAGCCTGTTGCCACAATTACATAAGCTACTTGCTCGCCAGCATCTAGAAAATCATTGTCGTTATTATAATCTATCCAAATCGCTAATTCATCTCCTGTGTAAGCTCCTTGTGCATTTGCAGTTGTTGTTGAAGGAATAATTGTAGCAGTGTATTGATTGCCTTTAGTTAACGTTGTGGAAAGAGAAGAAAAACTTGTATATCCAGAGCAAGTCGACGTATTGTTTAAGGTATTCAATTGAACTGTAGAAATATATGTGTTGTCACTTGTTGTTGTACAACCTGCCGTAGAACTGGCCGCGCAAGGACCTGTAGCAGCTGCAACAGTAATGTAATTGGTTTTAATTTCAGAATCAGAACCTTGAGAATTAGCCGCAACCAAGGTAATTGTATACTGTCCAACTGTGTTGAAAATTACTTGTGGGTTTTGGGATGTCGCGCTCGTGCCGCCTGTGTAAGACCATGCGGTTCCAGTGGTTCCAGGAGTAATTGTCCACGTCCACGAAGTTGGTGTTCCAGAAGTTAAATCTGAAAAAGAAACTGTTCCAGCAGGCGCAACCGTCGTTGGCGTTGCGGAAAAATTAGCTATCGGAATAGTTGGTGCAGAACAAGGATTTGAAGAGCCGTCTAATACTAATGCTCCAGTATTTCCAGGATCCAAAAATGTTTTTAACTGGTAATTTGGATTGGTACTATTGGATGTCCAGTGGTAGGCTACTTTTCCATATAAATCTGGCGCGGTTAATTGATTACAAAAAGAAGAGCCACCCGTCAGCGTTCCAAAAATTCGCCCGTTAGATTTAAAGATTGGTGAACCAGAAGAACCGCCCTCGGTTACACCATGTCCGTTTGAATTTGCCGACCACGAAAATTGCCAGTGCGTATTTGCTACTGCGCCGCCATAGGATTGACTAGAAGGTGTTGCAGAGAAAGTGGATATTTTCTTTATGTCTCCAGCTGGATGGTGAATTCCTACACCACCGGCAGCAACAGTATTATTTGCGTCCCAACCATTCCAGTATGCATTAAAATTTGCTGTTTTTAAAGTTGTAATTGTTGCTGCTTCATTTGCTGCCGAACCAAGCTGCAAAAGCAAAAAATCAGATCCGGTATCGCCACCATTATCGTTTGCATTTGCTTTTCTCACGCATCCAGTGATGAAATAATCATCTAATGTTCCGGCTGCTGTTGGATTAGTACAACTTGGCGATTCGTATTTAAAGTAAAACTTCCATAAATTTGAATTCGCTGCAGAAGTTGACACACCACAATGTAAAGCTGTCAGAAACAATGGTTTGCAATCTTGAGCTGTGTTGTTCACCAATGAACCACTGCACCAACCTTGCCCTGCTGCATCCGTAATCAAAATACGCGCAACGCCTCTTTTTTCATCTTGCCAAGCATCGCCAACAGGTGAGCAGTTAACATTTATTTCGCAAACATCGGATTCATTGATTTTTTGAATCATTGGATTTCCGGTAGAACGGTAATCGTACATTACACGGTCCATCAAAATTTCTGAAGCTTGCGTTCCTTTAGGTTCAAGCAAACGCAAGATTAGTTCATCGCCAAAACACAAAGCTAAGTGTTGCTGAAAATCTTCTAGCATATCTTCTTTCGAAACTGGTTTATGTCGGTAAACACCATTCAAATCCGTTACAGAAAAAATACTACTTCCATACAATTTGAAATTACTGAAAATAAAACTCAATGCTTCCGCTCCTGTCGCTTTAATTTTCAATTCCCAGACTCTATCCCCATTTGTTTGGGTTGTCCAAAGACCATTGTTTTCCGTTGATATATTGGTAAAAATTGGCACCCCTATTCTATATAGTTGACCATTTTTATCCCGTAAAATATCTTCTGCTCGCAATTGTTCCAAATTTGGCGCAGAAAGACTTTGGGTTGGTACATTTTTATTTAACACAAAAGAAAGTGGAATAATTTCCCCTTTAGATATGTTCTGAGCAGATACACCCGAAGATATCATAGTAAGCGAAAATCCTAAAGCAAATAGAAGTTTTTTCATAGTATACTTGATAAATAATTAAAGCAGTTCACTACAAATATATAACTTTATAAAAAATAAAAAGCGAATGCACAAAATATGTCTGGTAGAGGATGAAAAAAGCCTTTCCGAACTCATTCAAATGAATCTTGAAATGGAGGGATTTGGCGTAGTTTCCATTTCGAATGGGAGAGAAGCATTTATTCGAGCGAAAGAAATGGATGAATTTGATCTTGTTGTTCTCGATGTTATGCTACCGGAAGTCAGCGGTTTAACTATTTGTACAGAGATTCGCAAGCATTCCAATGTTCCAATATTATTTCTTTCTGCCAAAGGAACAACAGAAGATCGAATCGCTGGACTAAAGCTTGGCGGCAATGATTATTTACCCAAACCATTTGATTTGGAGGAGTTATTATTGCGTGTTCAAAACCTGACTAAAAAAACAGCAATTTCAGAAAATAGAGAATTGGAAACGATTATAATTGGAACTAAAAAAGTGCAATTTGACACCTTTGAAGTTATCGATCTTGAAACAAACGTTTCCATGAGTTTATCGAAAAAAGAAATTGAATTACTGCATCTTTTTGCTGAAAAAGAAAACATTGTAATTTCTCGAGATGAAATCTTAGATAAAATATGGGGGAAAGATCAATTTCCAACTTCTAGGACAATTGATAATTACATACTTACCTTCCGAAAAATTTTTGAGAGAGATCCAAAATCACCCCTTTATTTTCATTCTATCCGCGCTGTGGGATACAAGTTTACCAATTCTGCAGCGGCACAAGTGTAAATAGAAAAAAAATTCAGCGGACTCCTAAAACACCTTAATTTCAACTCTTCCTGCAGAATAAGCAGGACAATTTAGTACTTTTACCCTACAAATGAAAGCAAAAGAAAAAGAGAAACAACTGAGATACGACACAGCCTATTTAAAAATGGCGGAATCTTGGTCAAAGCTATCGTATTGTTCCCGCAAACAAGTTGGAGCAATTATCGTAAAAGACGAAATGATAATTTCGGATGGCTACAATGGAACTCCCTCCGGATTTGATAATTGCTGCGAGGATACTGCTGGAAACACACAATGGTATGTTTTGCACGCTGAAGCGAATGCCATTTTAAAAGTGGCTAAATCAACCAATAATTGCAAAGGAGCAACATTGTATTTAACGCTTTCTCCGTGCAAAGAATGCAGCAAATTGGTTATACAATCGGGCATAACACGCGTGGTATTCAAAGATTCCTATAAAGACGCTGAAGGAATCGATTTTTTAAAAAATGCAGGTGTTGAAATCATTCAAATAGAAAAACTCGAAGATGTTGAATAATTCAAAAAATACGTTTTTATTGCCAAT
>Ga0208426_1000192_pt1 | contig 10310 bp, 15 predicted proteins | sample DEB19_08_DNA_6_FD_184524 | JGI IMG/M metagenome (GOLD analysis project Ga0208426, IMG submission 184524) | Aqueous microbial communities from the Delaware River and Bay under freshwater to marine salinity gradient to study organic matter... | ecosystem: Environmental > Aquatic > Marine > Coastal...
TTGATAATGCTACCAGCACCATTAATTTTCTGTGCAATTACAGCGCTCAATAATGGTAGTTGTGCTGTGATAGAACCTGCTGGAACTTGGATTTGTGGAATTGTTAATCCACCCAAGAACAATGAAGATTCTTGTGCTGCGTAAACAGCAGCGGCTTTGGTGTTTACCATGAAGCCGGCTAAGTCATAAGCTGTATTGTAAGCCATTTTATTTTACCTTTAAATTAAATTTTGCCGTTGCGTCTTGCTTCGGCATATATCTTGCGATGATCTGGACGAGTTAAATCAAGAGATTTCAAATCAATTGGATTACCACCAGTCTTATTTACATTACCTTGAGTATTGGTCGTAGCAGGAGTAGCTGAAGTAAAGTGTGGATTAGCATCTAAGAACTCTTTAACATATTTGTCAACTGATAGTGGAGCACCACTATCATCATAACGAACGCTGCCAGTCTTGATGTCAATCACTTCTACTTCGCCTTCACTATTCAAACGCATAGCTGGTTTAAGCAATTGCTTTACCTGCTCTGGGTTTACACTACGATATTGAGCAGCCAATGTAAGCAATGGTTGTTCAACTTTAAACTCACGAATAATTACATCTCGTTTTGAGATCTCAGCATCCTTCTTGGTTGCCAATTCACTCATAACTTTATCAAACTCACCACGTTTAAGTGCAGAGTCTTGTTCGCGTTGTTGATGTTGTGACATCACATTACGAATTGCTTCTGGATCACCTAAATCCTCATATGGTTTCAATGCTTTCTTTAACACTGCGCCTTTGGTGCGTGCCATTAAATCATCTACTTCACGTTGAGAGTAAGTCTTTTCTACCTGATTGTTTGTTTGATTAGCAGTTTCAGTGTCTGCTACATTGCCAATGTTTGTATCGGTCATTGTATCCTTAGCCGGGTCTTAGCCGTATGTTTATGTAGGCAATCGCTTGCCTGTATTCTATTTAGTCGAATTAAATCTACTCAGTTTATTCGCCAACAGTTATGGGCACCATTATAGTGAATCCATTTGCAATTGCACGAGCTTGAGCATCCTCGGACTCAACTTCAACTTCATCGCCAGTAACTGGATTACGCATGATATGCACAACATAGTCTGATAATCCCATCTCTACTAAGTCTTCTGTAGATTCTGGATTGATGACATCATCAAATTCAATGTCAACAAGTTCAAGTAGTTCATGTTCAATGGCTGTTTTAGCCAGAGGATTCTGCACTTTATCATATACTTTGATAAGCTGATCAAGTTCATTCTGTGTGTCACGCACTGCAAAGCTGCTTGGGTATGTGATTTCGCCTGTCCAGGTTTGACCTTGATAAGCACAGAAGATTTGCCATAATTGTTCTTCAGCAAGTTCAATGTTGTCAGCTTGTTCAGCAAGACGTGCATTAAGTAATTGAAACTCTACTTCTCTTGACACACCACTCATCATTTTAGCTTCTGAGGCACGAATGCTACCAGTGTTGGCCATTTTATCAATGCTGCCTACTGTGGCATTGATAGCAGTATAGATACTGCCAATTTCTTGTCCATTAAACTCCAGCACATAAGGCTTTAATGCAGGGTCCATATGTTCAGGCATTTCAATGATACTACCAGCGCCAGATCCAGCATTAGTTTCTTTTGTCTTAACTAAACTTGGATGACTACCCAGGCGCACTGCTTGTTCTGCTTCTGAAGTCATATTAAATATGAACTTTTGCGCATCAGCAATATCTGTAATAGTTGACAAACCAATACCACGCACTGCACTTGTATGTGCATACATGATAACAGCTGGGATTAGCCCCAATCCATTAAGTTCAATAAGACGATCACTAATGATTTGTTTATCGTGATTTAAATTACTTGTTGTTACTTCTGTCCTGGTCCACTCTTTAATTACAGTGGTGCTATCATTTGTGTCTTCAACATACTTTAAGTAAACAAGTTCATAGCTACCATTTAGACGACGAGCCCATTTCCAATCTGTAACTGCGAGTGGAGTCAGCAAATTTAAATAAGGACGCACACCAGCAGTAATTTCATCTGCACGAGTAACTGCACCAACATCAGGCTTGCTCATTACAATCCAGCTATGTCCAAACACATTGGCATAGATAGCTGCTTGTTTCATAAAGCTATCTAAATCACGCCCTTCCCAATCGCAATCTGCTAAAAAGTCTTTAAGAGTGGGCTCAGATTCTAATGTGCCAAAATCACGTTCAGGACATTGCCTAAACATAAAACTGATATAGGTTGCAATAATACTACGACATTGATTGTCAAGTGGCGTTACATTAGTGCGTTGATTGTATTCGCCTTCTGACTCAAGTTGATAGCGTGTTAAATATCCACCACGTTTGTAGTCATCACCACCAACGTAACTATCATAAAGAAACATCCAGCGATCGCGAGAACGATTATGTAATGCGTTTGAACTTGATGCTTCTGCATAGTCCTGTGAAATGACGATATCCATAGTTATAGATCCTTAATTGATTTATTTAGCAAGAGCATGTCCAAATCGTTGAGGAGCACTTGCTTCAGCAGTTTTATTGATAGGGAATAGAAACTGCACCATATAAGTTAGTGCATCACATCCATGATCAAATCCAGAATTCTTATCTGGAATCATACTATCCGTTTTATAAGCCCAATTCTTCAAGCAAGCAATAGTCTTCTTACATCTGGGATCAATGTAGAAACGTGTGCTGTTATTGTTACGTTTGAAGAATAAGCTGTTGCCACAATTGATACGATCTCGCACCAATGGGTGTTGTCTGTGATAACGTGTTTGAAATCCAGCTAACTCTAATAATTTAATATCAGTGTTGCCGCCGGCACTTGATTTACGTTGCACTCCAGCAGGGTCTGGGAATACCACAATTGGATTAAGTGGATAGCGACTACGTAGTTCAGTTATGATTTCAGCAGTATTACTGTTTTCTAAGTAAATTTCATCGTATATCTCTATACCATTACTTATAGCACGACCAATTACTACACTCATAGGTGTAACGTTAAAGTCCATACCAACGAAGATTGGTTCACGTTCAGCTGCTGGTTTAACTTCTCTAATGTTATGCTCGCCGAATTCACTGAAGATAACACCAGCGAAGTTCTCCCAGTTAGCAAGATATTCCTGACTAAACACTTTGGGACTTAAATCCTGTCTGGCTTGTTCAATCTCTTCAGCATCAACAAATCCGCCATCAGCTGTGGTGTAACTGAAACTGGCCCAATTCTTCTTAGTTAGATGGTTGTCGTATAAATCTCTTGCAGCTTGATTGCCAGCTTTGGGTGTGCCTGTGAATAATGCATGCCCTTTCTTATCACTAAGTGCTGGGCGAATAATCTGGTAGAAGATCTCTTCCAAGTCAATGTCACAGAATTCATCTATACAAACAAAGTTAAGACTACTACCACGTAGATTATCACCTTGCTCAGCTGACTTCAAACATATGAGACTGTTATTCTTCAACAGAATAGTAAGTTCGCTTTCATTGGTAGTTTGAATCCAATTGAGTTTACTTAACTTCTTCTTTAACTTTCCCCAGACTAAACTCTTAACTTGTTGACGACTGTTAGCCAGCATCCATACTTCGCTGTTTGGCACTGCTGCAAACCTACATAGTTCACGCATAGCAAGGAATGTCTTACCACCGCGACGACCAGCTAGCACTACTCTAAAGCGTGTCTTGCTGTCTGCAATCAGTTGTTGCTTGGCACTTAAAGCCATTTATCTACACAGCACATCGTTGATATGATCTGCTAACTTCATTAAATCTTCTGGTGTCATATAATATTCAGCTGTGGCAATACCAAGACTAAAATCAGACTTAATAATCTTAAATTGTATCTGATCAGGACTAAGCCATTGTAAACTGGCTGTGACTTCATAGCCTTCACTACTTTGTATTAACATATTGTGACTCATTCTAAGTGGACGCATCATCAGCCTCTATATTTATTGTGTCATCTTCATCAGATTCATTGACTTCATCATCCATTTCATCAGTCCAGGGTAGCGCACGATTCTCATCATTAGTAGTGCCTGCATCATTTTGACTGAGAATATTCTTCCCTAACCAGATTAACATTGTGGGATTACCATCTAGAGCTACTCTTAATTGTGCTTGACGTAATGTTACTTTAAGTCTATGACGCCCTTTTACTAGAAATTCCTTAAAATTATATCTAAGTGTATTTTCATGCACATTGAAGTAAGCAGCAATCTCTCGATCACTAACGCCTAAGCTGGCCAGGTGTTCAATCTCATCTGGTGGAACTACAATGCCTTCACGACCAACTTTGATGCCCTCTTTGGTAATAGAACCCCATTTATGTTCGCCTTTGGGTCCGGGTTTTGCCCGTGCTTTATCATTATCTTGTGATTCTTCGTTCATCTTCTTCTGTTGTCCTTTCAGCAATAAAACCCAATAGCTCAGGATTTGCTTGGAATATATTGGCCCAAGCCAGGCCAAGTTGATGCACTTGATGTTCAGTAAGATCTATGTTACACTTTTCACTAACATAATGATTAAGTTCATGCAGAAACGTGTCAAGACATTGCTGCCCAGTTAGACTATTGCGCAGTCTAACTTCACGATCTTCAGTATGACAACTACCATAGTTCCCATTCATCAATGCTTCTGGATACCATTGAATATTCACCACTTCACCCAGAACTTCTATTTGTTTATAACTCGTAGGATCAGGTGGACCGTTTTCATTTCTCATATCAGCATATCTCCTATGTATATACTTAGCAGTTATATCAGAAGAAGAATATGCTTAGAAGAATACCCCATAAGCCTGCAAGAGCTGGGGTATTCTAATCCGCTGTTCAAACATGCAAACTTGCGGCAGGTCCTAAGGTAGAACTTGTTATGCTTACTTATGATAAAAGAAAGCCCCTAGAATCACACGAAACTAGGGGCATTCATACTGCTCAACTGAAGAGTAGTTAATGCAAGAGAAATTACCAACTTGCAATTTTATTTATATTAACATTCAGACTCAATCACAGGCTTATGTATTAGTTCAACTCGGATGTCAACAGTATCATAATATTGCTGTGCCCAGGTTATTATTTGTTCTTCTGTTGTTTCGATGCTGAAGTTAAGTGTTGCAATAAGATTCGTATCAGAATAGATATTTGCACGCAGCATAGGACTCTGTTTAATTTTAATTATTGGCATTGCATTTCCTATTTAGATGCCAGTCCATTTCTTCTTTATGGCGTTGTGCTCGTTGTGCAGATTGATTTATCACAGGTAATGCTTCTCGCCAAGCATTATGAGCTGTATGCACAAGCTGTATTCCATCTCCATAATCCATATTTAACACAGCATTGGTGTTGGGTAAATTGATAGCGTTGCGTGTGCAGAAACCATCATGCACCCATAATAATATTTCTGCATCTTTAACATGCCGCATAATATGCTGAATCATTCTGCTTTCGCTTTGTTGATATAGAAATGCAAGCAGTCGTTTACGGCTTAACTTACCATTATTTGCTAGAACTGAGTCTGTTCTATATTCTGGAACAAGTTCTAACACTGCATCGCAAATTTGCTTACCAATACTATCTTGTTCAGCAATAAATTCTACCACCCAAGGATGCCGACAAAATGCATCTCTTGAACCTCTATCGTAAATTACACCTGCAAGTCCTTTGGTCTGTAATACATCATTTACATAATATGCATTGCTTTTTCTTGCACCAAAACCAATTGCTGTCAATGCTTGCTTAATGATATTCAGTTTATGTTCAACTGAACCAGTAGTATCTACAAGAGTTTCTACTAAACGGTTTCTGACTGTTTGCTTATCATTGATCAATTCTCTAGTGCAAATAGTTCCTGCAGGCACTGCATATTTGTCTAGATTCTGAATCAATCTAAGCATATAAATTTGCCAAGCGTATACACTACTACGGAGGTCATAGCTGTGATGATCTCCTAATGCAGCATGTCTAACCACAGCAGGTGTATTTTGCAAGTTGATACCACCATAATACATACGACCACTTGGTGCTGGTCGCTTCAGCATTGGCAAACGACCCTGACCCTGATTTACACGAAACTGCTCTGCTATTGCCATAATGTTAATTGCACTATCACGTAGATTTTTTATACGAGCCTCAATGATAAATGCACCAATGCTATTTAGATCAACAGGTGCCCAATCATAAGCATCGGGTTCAGCTGTGGCCTGATCCCTAATTGTTTCAATATATTCTGCTTCCCAGTTCATTTCGAATAATACCTTTACTTTTGTCAATAGTCCTAGTTTACCTAATGCTTTATTTTTTGATCCTTTAACTTTAATTTCTACCAATGGAAATTGCTTATGCAATATGGGCCACCAATACTGTTGTTTACCAGCAGAACCGAAACGACCACATGCAGTATATAATTTCTCTGTGCTGATTGGATAGAGATTCAATTTGGTATCCATTAAGTCTCTTAACTTATAATTAGACACAATCTCCTTGACCACAGCATGATAATAACGATCTGCTATTAAATATGGATCACTTCTAATATCCGGGTATCTCAACTTTATAAATTGAGCAATCTGATCCAAATTACTAATTTTATCTGCGTCCACGAAGGGGCTCCTTATTCATATTATCAATCATTAACTATCTCTATGCAATGCCATTAGTGGTATTTGCTTTATTATACTATTAGCATCACTATACGTCAAGAGTTTTGACCGCCAAACATCACTATTGATTTTACCAAAAATCATTGTATATTCTGTTCGATTTGATCAAAATATTCTGTTTCGGTTAGGATTTCTGCTGTTACACCAGCTGCTTGATATAGATTTCGAACTTCTTCGGCATCTTCAAGATTATCACATACATTATGGTTCACATAGTAAATCATACAAATAGGTCCTTGATCATAGTTTCCATTTGGGCAAATTGTGCCAACACTTCAGCTTGTGTAGGTTTACGATGTTTTGGTTTCACTCCATGCAACTCATCTACAATAGCATGTATATCTATAGTTGAAGCACTGGCAATAATAACGGGCATTGAATCAGCATCAATCTGATTTGCTTTACTGAGTTGGCCATTTGCAAAGACTACAATATGTCCTTGACCCGGATTGTTTAAAATAGTGGACCAATACTTTGCGTTACGATATGTGTTGACTACATATGTATGATAATGTTTATTGTCATCGATACCACGCATGTTTACAGTTGTCATTGGTCCAGCGAGACGACTGATACTTTTAAATTGGTCCACAATAGCATATTGCTGATTGATAAATGTCATAAGTTTCCTTTAATACAACAACATAAGTTGCTGTTAAATATATTTACTTAGAATCATCAAAAAAGCTGAGTTATGGCGAAATAATTGCAGATTTTGTTTTGGTTATAACGTAGAACAATCTTTATCATAACTACATTACACACTGTTGCAATGACAGTGTTAGAGTCGCAGCAAAACTACTGATAATAGGCTTTTGTAAGTTTCCTCTTAATAGTGACTCGATAATAGATACCTGGACCCCCTGATCAAGGGTTTACTGCTAACGCGAAAGGGTCCTGTTATTTTATATAAGCTGATGTTTACGGGCTAATTTACGAACCGTGACTGTGGTGCAACCATATTTGGTGCCAATTTCTAATGTGCTTAATACACCTGCTTGCAGATCTATAACAATTCCTGCCTGATCCAATACTCTTGTGCTTTTGTGCTGATATGAACTGGGCAATTTGTTTTTCCACTTTCTATGCACGTAAGCAATAGCATTTCTGTCTAAGCCTAATGCACTTGCAATTGCAGTATTTTTGATACCTGCATCAAAACATTTAAATAATTCTGCGTGATTTAATTTACCATTCACTATAACTCCTGGAAACTCTGCCACTGGAACGCGAATCTCAGCAGGACTATACCACCGAGCCACAGGCTGATATTGAGTTATTAATTCAGCTATTAAATTTACTTCTGATTCTGGCACACTCCAAGCAGCCGCAATACTGGGCACACCTGGTAATAATCTACGACTAGGTGTGCGGAATTTAAACAACTTAAAAATAGCAGGGTAAGGTAGTTCAGGTATATTTTGCCCACGTAGATATAATGCAGCCAGATTAATCTCTTTGGGATTTAATTCACCAGGTGGTATAGTCCAGTCAGATTGTAATGATCCAGTTGCGGAATAATACCACATGCGAGGATTGTTCACATTTGTATTACTGCTAAGAACTATACCAGAATCAGTATAAACCCAAGCATTTGTATTATTAAACATTTCAATCCCGAGTCAAGACTCTTATAGCACCCATCAACACCACCGAGAAATCTTCTGTGTTAAATCTTATATTCAGTTTCTCTGATAGATTGAATGCAGGGCCTGAATTGGCAAAGCTGCATTTAATATATTTTGGCCCAACCATTGGCACTTCAATATTTGGATGCATACGCAAGTTAAATGGTCTGTTTTTATAATACACTGAGTAGATGTGATCTGCTTCACATATTTCATATGCTCGGTAGTTCGCATCTATGTCTTGCAGCAAGATTGTGGGTTTAGGCCGTGACATGTGGTTTTCCGGCTCGCAAATGTTTGTATCCAGCTCTGTGTGCATTGGTCATCACAGTGATACGAGATATATTATATTTCTCTGCCATTGCTACATAGGTCAACTTATTATCCCGAATATCCTTCATCATCTCATCATAATCATAATCTTTGGTCTGGCGTCGAGGCTTACTAGGATTCTTCAATTGAAATGATTTGGCTAATTCATCAGTAACTAATCCTGTATTACTAGGACGCACTTCGAGACCATGCTGATCCATATCGGGCCGTTCCCATTGATACAGCACAGTTTGACTTGATCCTTTTTGCCATGCAATTGCACCAGAACTTTTTGCTATGTCCAACCATTTGGTTGGTTCAGAAATGCTAACAATAATCATAACCCATAGCTTAGTCTTGTAGATCAATGCCCACGGAGCGGTGAGCAAATGTTCATAAGAACTATAGGCAGGCATAATAACAGCGGCCCTGATATGATCAGTATTAGTTGTCTTGCAGAGAAATTTATATTCTGACGCACCCACAGCTTCACGCAGGATACTTTGTGGAGTAGGAAAAGATAGTTTATTATTCTTATCTACTGGAAACCATTTGTTTATTTTTTCTTCTCGCATATCTTTATATATGCAGTTTGATCACAGGCAGTTAGTCTAAGCCCGACCAGCAATCTTTTCTTTAGTGCGTCCAAATGCGGAAATACCAATCACTGCACCAAATGCCACATGCAGCAATCCTCCGCCACCAAGACTAAGTGGTGCCCATTGATTTGCAATAGATCCATGCGCAATGGCTTGTATCGCAGTCCAGGCAATAGGGGCAAGTATAAAGTCAAATATGCAGATACCCATATAGACCCATCCCATTGCAGGACGATACCGGTTGTTGATCCAATCTGTGTTGGTATTCTCTACCTGAGATTCAGCACCCGCAGCAGCAGTGATAGCACCTGCTGTGGCTTGGGCAGACAAACTCGCACTAACATCATTACTAATAGAACTGGTGTTAGCAGTGTTAGTAGTAATGTTCTCAAAACGAGTAGAAAGGCTTTCACGAGCAGCAGCACTAAGAGGGCCAATCTCATCTTCATATTCATCATATTTAGGCATTATTTTGGTAAGTGGATTATAACATAACTCAGCATGCCCAATAGGCTAACAATAACAGTTCCAGCAACTGTGACCATTACTTTAAACTTTTCATCTTTGGCTGCGGTCAACATGCTCTTAATCTCTGACATATTTTTACCATTGCTGTCTTTGAGTTCCTTGATGTCAGTTTCAAGTTTATCAAATCTTTGATCAATTTGGTCCATTTTTTCGTTAATCGCAGTATAACGGATCAGACAAATTTCCTCGTGATTTTGTAGTCTTGCTTCTGTCTTGTCTATCGTTGTTGCCATTTTTAATCTCTTTTATTAGTATACGTTCAACCTCTAATAGACGCTGTAAACGCTGTTGTCGCTGTTTTAAATAAATTGCTCTTACTTCTTTAGGAGTAATTGCAATTGGTTCTATGCTATTCTTCGTATTCATATTTACCCAATTCAGTCAACATGAAAAACAAGGGTATAATTACCCTTGTTGTTAATTACACGCTTGCGTCAGTTGCTACATAAGCCCAGGCTGATAATGTTGTGTTCCAATAGGCCAACTTGCCTTGATTGTCGCTTACAGCAGCAGTCCAACCTACTGCACCTGTAATTAATCGTAATGCTGTGGCTGAATATGCTGCAAGTC
>Ga0208426_1000195_pt1 | contig 10223 bp, 11 predicted proteins | sample DEB19_08_DNA_6_FD_184524 | JGI IMG/M metagenome (GOLD analysis project Ga0208426, IMG submission 184524) | Aqueous microbial communities from the Delaware River and Bay under freshwater to marine salinity gradient to study organic matter... | ecosystem: Environmental > Aquatic > Marine > Coastal...
CGGCGATCAAAATGCACCGGAGTACCACCCATGAACTACACCGTCCAGAACCGCACCACAGGCGAGGTTGTTTATGCGTACAACGGAGACACCGCCGTTGATTGGCCAGAGTATCCGTTTGCCGAGTTTAATCACATCCCGCAGCCGCCAGTCATCGCGCCGACGCCGCAGCGCCGGGTGACGAAGCTGGAATTCGTCGGGCGTTTAGGCGCGGATTACATCCAGTTGCTGGTCTTGTCGAAGACGAACGTTGGCATCGAAGCCTTCATGAAGATGATCGATTGGGCAACGCCTGATCCAAATGGCACCAGCCTTGACCTCAATGACCCGCGCCTCGTAGGTGCATTGAATCAACTTGAGCAGAGTGGCGATCTGGCCGCTGGCCGCGCCGCTGAGATTCTGGCGTAATGGCTACCGTCAACTCTCTTGTTTGTTGGGGTGGCCTGACCGGCAAGGTAGTTACCTTTACAGTATCCGGGAGCGTCATGAATTCCACGGATATCGGTGTCAAGGACGGACTGCCCGTATGGCTATCAGGCGGCACGCTGCCAACAGGGTTATCCGCAGGCACAATCTACTACGCTAGAAAAGGGGCTGACGCCAACAAGGCCACATTGCACAGTAGCAAGGCACACGCCATTGCAGGAACCGGACAGGTTACGTTTTCAACGACTGGAAGTGGCACGACATATGCCAAGTCCTCTTTGATGTTCACAGGAACAGACCTGTCGAGATGGGGCAATACAAGGATTTTCGACTCCATCAAGTCGTGGAACGCAGAGCGGGCAGGCGCCGATTCGCACGACGAGGAGTTTTGCGAGATCGGCGAAGCCTTTCGGTCGCGTGAGTTTGGCGCGACAATCAATGTTCCATCGTTGAGCAGCACCGTTACTGCAACGGTTAACGGAATCGCCACGGATGCCCATCACCTTGGCTCACCGGGCAAAGGATTCGAGGCGGTAATCGACCAACCATACTACGGTGGCATATCAACAACCCGCTATTTTCAAAACTTCGATGGCTTCTCGCTTGTTAATGAGATGCCATCCGGATGGGGAAACACGCTGCTCACGGTCAATGGCAAGCTAAACAACATCACGGACATGATCGTGGAATATCGCGGTGGCGCCCCACTGGTGGATGACAGCATCGGGGTATCCGTGGCTGCAATCGGGGTGAGAGTGATGAGATGCCTTGTGTTCGGCGGACACAAGATCGGCATAACGTGTGGATATAACATGCCTTATTGCTATTACTGCGACAACACTGTGGTCGGCAATGGAACAGGGTTCAATTCACAGTACTCAGGCGCGACAGGCTTCTACTACAACAATGTGGCCCTCGGCAACACCACCAACTGGAGCGCCCCCGGAAGCGCTATAGAGGGAGCTTCAAATAATGCTGGCGGAACTGGCGAGGCATGGGTAACTGGCTCTGGCTCACGGGTCGAAATCACTGAATCTTCACCGTTTGCCGCTACCTTTGTCGATTACGCCAATAAAGACTTTCGGCCAAAATCTGGTTCATCCTTGATTGATGCGGGATACACGCATCCAGTCATAGGGGGCTATGATATTGCACGTACCGTTCGCCCAAATTACAACAACGGCGGGGCTGAGGTGGTAGATATTGGGGCATTTGAGTTCGACCACGGCTATGGGCTTCCCCCAGTCACCTGCACGCTGACGCTGACCAATGTTGTAGTTGGTTCCCGCATCAACATCCGTGATCAGGCCGGCACGACCACCCACTACGATGCGCTGGCAGCAAGCAGCACAGTAGTCGTTCCAATAACGGTCTATGGCTCAAGCCTTGACAACTGGCGCATTCGCGTTCGCAAGGCGAGCGGGTCGCCAAATTACATCCCCTACGAAACGCTGATGACCGCCATCGCAGGGGCAACTTCGATTTACGTTTCTCAGATTCCAGACGAGTGAGGCATCTATGACTATCAACACCGACTTCAACATTGATGCCTCTGGCAATATCACGCAGACGGCTGCATTTGTTCCTGGAACCAGCGCACGGTACAACACACTCGATCTGCACCAGTGGCTGCAAGACCTTGCTGACAACGCAGCACCGGACACAGCAAATAGTGATCTGGTATCCATCCTCGGGGTGAATCCTTCCGAGCTGGCCGGTAAGCGGAACGCGGCTCGCCCGATGGCTCTTACATTGCTCAATGCTTTCAACATTACGGATGCAACCGCGCAGTGGTTCAAGTTCGGGTCCATCGAGCAGAACACAGGAAACCAACTTTATACCGGTCTAAAGGTGCTTGGTTCGCTGGTAGCTTCCAGTCCGATCTACATCTACCAGAACGGCGCAAAGCTGACGAAGTATTGGGCCGACGCCGATGCGGCGAACTTCCAGATTCTTGTCAAGGCCAAGGCGACATCCGGCGATACGACGCTGAAGAACATCACGGTGTTCTCGCGCAAGTATGGGCAGAGCTATAGCCACTTTGACGTTGATCTGTCGGCTGGTGGTGAACAGTCTGCCGCCTTGTCAACGGCGCTGGATACCAACGTAGCGGTTGGCACGATGACGCCCGCTATCGCTGCTGGCTACTTTGCTACGGCCATCGGCGGCACAGGTGGTGCATCACCCAAGATCACTATCGCTTATGGCGACACGACGCAGAACTTGGGTGGCGGCCAAGGGTCATTGCTGCATAAGGGAACCATCACACTTGATGGCAGCGTGGCGCTGTCCGACGCCTATCAAGCGCTGATGTGGGCCTGCTCAGAATCAAGCACGATCACCTTCAACAGTGTTCCCGGCTGGCGTTACCGGGTTCTTCCCGGTCAGACATATGCCGAGAACGCCCCGGCGCCGTTTGGTTCGTTCGCGGGTGGTAAGTGGTTCGTGGCACAAGGCTGGTGGCTGACAGGTGTACAGGCGGGTGATTCGAAGAATTACCAGTTGGTTTCTCATACCGGCGTTACCGAAACGCCGCCGACCAGCATCGCCATTCAAGTCTCTGGCGTTGTTTCTGGCGACTACGTTCTGGTAGCCCGCGATAACGGCTCGGGCGGCTTCGTACAGGATACGACCCTCGCCGCTCTCGCAACCTCTGGGGCAACGTCGGTAACACTGACTGCAGCCCCGGCAGATACGCCGACATCCCCCGGTTCGCAAGCCTGTTACATCCGAATCAACGGCAACCGCCATACATACACAGCCCGCGCTGGCAATGTTATCAGCGGGCTGTCACCCGCTGTTCCGGCAGGCAACTACGCAGCCGGTTTGCCGGTATTCATCCCATTCATCGACGCGGCGGCTACAGGCACCAGCATTCAGTCGGCAAACTTCCAGTACGGCAGTGGCTTCACCTGTCGCTACCGGGTTCGCCATGGATCAACCCCGTCCATCGTGCCGTTTGAATCGACACTCTCGGTGACGAGCAACGGCGGTTCCGGGACGGCCGTAAGGAATGCCGATGAATGACGTTGATATTTCAGAAGTTCGTGCCAAAAAAGCAGCGTATGCAAGGGATTGGCGCGCAAAAAATAAAGAGCACTTAAAGGAATACCGCCGTAGTGCACTGAAAGAACTAAAGGTTTCGTCTGGGTATGCTGAGTTTCGAGACAACAGTAATGCGCGAAACAGAAAGTACGCACAGTCGCACAAGGTGCAGCTAAGGCAGCGAGCGAAAGCGAAGAATCACTATTACAGCCCGGAGCGCGGAAAAATGCTTAGGAACAGGTACGGGGTTAAATACGCAACGCAGGTATCAATGAAGTCGGCCAGAAAACGGGCTTCGGAAAAGGGTTTGCTGTTCGACCTTACCCCGGAGTGGTATGACGCAGAATTTGAAAAAGGATGCGCAGTCACAGGGTTACCTCTCGACCCGAATGGAAGCAAAATACCTTTCACCGCGCATGTTGATAAGCGTATTCCGGAAAACGGCTACCTACAGTCCAATTGCCGTCTTGTTTGTGCCTGCTACAACCTTGCAAAGAAGCACTGGACGGATGCCGATGTATTGCGAATGGCTCGCGCTCTAGTGCTCCGGAACGCCGACGAGTAAGTCATGACCATCACTGTCGATTGGGCCAATAAAATTGTGAACAGCACGGCGAGTATCACAGACTTGCCGGCTTTTCACGCGACCCTGCGTGATCTTGAGGATGACCCTGCTGGCATGGTCTTTCCAGTGATCCACACATGGAAGGCGCTCGATCTCGGCGGTGGTGCATTCATGTATCAGGCTGACTTCATCAACGGTTACACGCTGACTTTTCCGAATGCTGGAAACTACAGCATCAAAGGCAACCTAAACGCCACGATCAACCCTGTGGCAGGGGTTTATGTCGAGCGGCAAACGGCGCTGGCCTCTGCCACGACAGCAGTTGGCGGGTCTGGTCCGACTGCCGCTGATATTGCCGCTGCCGTCTGGGCTTACACCAATCGTGTCATCACCGGGCCGACCGCAGAGCAGAACGCGGACGCCTTGCTGTCTAGGACATGGCCATGAACCTCGGTCAATTCCTGTTAGCCAAATCCCAGTTGCCAACCGGAACGGTCGCCCAGCACCTTGCTGCTATCTATGCCAGCTCTGGTAATGGTGATGGCCAGACAATATTCGCCAGCCGGTTCAATGTAGTGACAGGGGTAGAGCGCATCGAAGTTACGCGCAAGGCACGGCGTCATGCACCAGACGCAGTTACTGCCCTCCGGGTGCAGCCGCCACAGAGCAGTGATCCAAAGACAGCCTACGCCATTACCGCAACACCAAGTCTATCCGTCCGCACCGAGCGCGACGAGATTATCGTCACCACAAAACAGCAATCCGCCGTCGCGTCTCAGCATTTCGAGTCAGCGACGATTACTCGTAAAAGGAAAACATCATGACCGTGCGCGTTTATAGATCAACTGACTATGGGCATCCTGTGCTTACCGGGACGGCAGGAACTCTTCTTGCGCTGCTGAAAGCGTGCCTAGTTGATGGGTATGGGGCCAACACCGTATCCGTTCTTACGCAGAGTGGTGGAGTTGCTACCGCAACGTGTGTAAATGCGCACGGAATGCCTCTCGGCACATCCGCAAAACGCACTATCAGCGGGGCGAATGAGTCTGGCTACAACATAGAGGCGACCGTAACTTCTACTGGTACAAACACTTTCACCTATACGGTAGCGGGTGGCACGCCAGCATCAGCCACGGGGTCTATCAGCGTCAAGTGCGCAGGAAGCGGGTGGACAAAGCCAATTGCCGATTCTGGGAACATTGGCATGTTCAAGCAGCCGGCAGGGTCAAACGGGTTTTGCCTTCGCGTTGATGATGTGGCAACCGCCAATGTGGCGCGTGTTGTTGCTTACGAATCAATGGCCTCCTTGGCTTCTGGTGCCAACGCTTTTCCAACGAATGTTCAGTTTCCATCAGGGATGTACATGCTAAAAAGCGCAAGCTCTGATTCCGTAGAGCGGGCGTGGGTTTTGTACTGCAATGGTCCGCTGTTTTATCTGGTCGTCAATCAATCATCTATAGCGGACTGGTCTGCGTCGTCAAATATGGGGTTTGGTGATTTTCCCTCATACCGAAGCGGTGATGTCTTCAACACCATTCTGATTGGGTCGGCGAACCCTTCATCGCACGCACTTCAAACGCTGTCAGCAAGTTTTACTTCCGCGCTGGTGGGCCACTATGTAGCGCGTACGCATGCGCAGACCGGGACCAGCGTTCCATGCAACAAGGGGGCTGATAGTTATAAAGGGGCTAGTCAGACATCGATGGGCGCTGCTGGGCAAGCATATCCCGCGCCCGCTGACGGCGGCCTGTATGTGTCTCCAGTATGGATTAGCGAAAACAGCACCGTGCGAGGTGTGCTACCCGGAATATATGCCCCGCTACATGCACGCCCCCTCGATACCGGAGATATATGGGTTCCAACCGGCGACCTTGCAGGGAAAACATTCGAGGCAATAAATGCCCCAGGCACATCGCAGATGTTCTTTGAAATTTCGGATACGTGGTAAGTCATGGCCACGATCACCACCATAGCTAAGATGCGCTCGCCAACTTACCGAAATAACCTGCGCAGCGGCAGGCCGGTTATCTGCAAAGACACACTGCGCCGGCTCATCGAGGCAGTTCCTTGGTGGCGTACCGATGTTACCGGAAGCTGCAGCGGCCCAGCTTTTTGGGCAATAGACCGAGGTTCTAGTTTAACGGGCATGGTGCTGGATGGCATCGACCCAGTTCCGCATGCAGCAGTCCATCTTTATTACCGACCTAGCGGCCTGCTGTTGGCCAAAACATTCTGCGATGATGCAGGTGGCTTCATATTCAAGGGCCTCGATAAGAATAGCTCAGACTATTTTGCCGTCGCCTTGTACCCAAATGACAACGCACAGATTTACGACAAAATAACACCCGTATAAGGAGTAGCAAAATGATAATCACCCCTTCCGCCGTTCTCGCCAACGCCACCGCATTGCTATGGCTCACGCACTTGCAAGCGGGCGCCGCAGCATCAACACTTTCGTTCTATACCGGGGCAAAGCCTGCAAACACGCTCACCGGACCAGACGGGACGACACAAATCCTGCTAGGTACGGCAACCTGTAAAGTGTCTGGAAATGACGTTGGTTCGGTAGCGTCTAACCGATTGACATTCGACACAATCACACAGGACTCTGCGGCAGATAACTCTGGCACGGCAACATGGGTTCGAATCCGCGATGGCGATGGGTTGGCAGTGATTGATGTAGATGTCTCTAACTTAGGCGGCAACGGGTTCATGAAGATGAACACTACTGCTATCGTGGCCGGTGGCCCAATCGCTGTCTCGTCGTGCTTCATCGACTTTTAAACCACTGTGGCTTACGTAGCACCTCTCGGTAACGCGATTTACTTCCAACGGACTGGTGGGTTTTCATACGCGCCGCCCGTTGGCACGGCTGTTATTTTCAACCGTGTAAAGCGAGCCGTCGCGGGGGGAAGCTATAGTCCTTCTGGTTTGGGATCGGCGCAGCATGGGGCTTCGTGCGATGGTGCAGGCACATATTCCATATCCGGCCAAGCAGTAGGATACCTGAATGTTTTAGCAGTTGGCTCCGGTGCGTATTTGGCTAACGGAGAAGCGCTTGGAATAGTGACTGTTTTCGGCGCAGGTCTCGGCACTTATGCGCCAAGTGGACTTGCGTCAGTGACATTCACCGCGCTCCTTCCAGTTGGCGTTGGCGCTGGCACCTATCGTCCGCACGGCGCAGGGTATGAGATACCGCCTACAGCAGCAGGTCGCGGCAAATACACATTGAATGGTCAGGCGGTGATTTCCCATGGGGTCATTGGATACGGCTCAGGAGTGTTTCGCGTAACAGGACGAGCATATTCCTCGCACGGACGTGCTGCAGTTGGCGTTGGAAAATATACAACCAGAGGTGTTGGCTACGCTTATTGCGGGGCGAGCGCCATTGGATATGGAAGCTATGTGGTATCTGGTTCGGCAATGGCAATAAGCACCATCGGATATAGGGCGCAGGGAGCTGGAAGCTATCATCCAACCGGGTCGAGCACTCCGCGTTTTGGACTGGATGACCCGATGCCAGACATGTCCATTTTCGTCAGTACGAAAAGCAGGAATGTCTATGTCGTACAGTGATGACAAGTTCGGCACAATTTGGCCCACCCGCGATGGTGTTTCTATTGGCACAAGCGGTGAGCGGAAGATGCTTGATGCTATCGGCGGCAGTAATGGATTCCGCACAAGAATCCGTGAAAATGTAGATGGAAGCACAACGATTCTACGAACGAAGAATGGCCAACCGCAGTTTGAGACAAGCGCCCCTTCAACAACCAAGGTTGCCGCGCCGGTAGTGGAGAGGCTATGTGGAATCCAGTGCCCGGCCTACGCGAATGACTACACCCTGAGCAGCACGCCAGTCTATTATGTGGTTATGGCTGTCGATGGATCAGCTCCTGTTCAGAAAACAAGAGACGACTACTACGCAAACTATGCCTTTGCCTCACGATGGGCCGGGGGTGGAAAGGTAGTCATGTTTAATGGTATGCGTGACGGAAGCGTATGGCAGGGGTCACTCTACCCATACGCAGATCAAGGCTCTAGCACCGGATGGGCAAAGGCAGCGAGACCGTTCCCGTTCACCGGGCGCGATACTGTTGCCCAGGGTGAATCAACGCGATGGGGTACTGCTACCTACAAACCGCCGGGGTCGCCCATCATGTGGTTCCCGTGGGACTCGGTAGTTACTCCGGCGCAAGGCCCATATACCCACGATAGGCAGTTTGTGGATGGATACGGCGCAACTTACTCGCAAATGAGTCGCATCAGTAAAAATACCTACGGGTTCATTGACAGCGCGTTCTACACAGACGGAGACCTCTGTTACTTGCAGTGCATCCCGAATAGTGGATCGTTTGACTTGTCCCCAGGGGTTGAGTCCATCTACGGACAACTGGTTAATGTCACACAAGGCAGTACATCAGATATAGCCTATGGCGCCATACCGTCTCGCGGTTTCTCTGGGAATTATCCGAGCTACAGCGGCACAGTTGATATGCAGAGCTACACCAACATGACGCGGATAGTACCGTTGTCAGTCAATGGCTCTGGGACGCGTGCCGTCAGCATCAATGAGGCACGATACCGGGTATCCAGCTTTCCATCGTTATCTCGTCGAGCCGTGGCCGCAATGGATATTGATCTGGTCAACAGAACCGCGGCATGTCTCGAAGTGGATAACGTGTATCGAAACATGGTTTCCAGTACGCCGGCCACTGAACTGCTGGACATGGGTTTTGCCAATAATAGCGATGATCTGAAAATACTATGCCATTACAGGATTAATGGGCTTGATTCCGCTCTGTATCTTGGTGCGCAAGCATTGATTAAAATAAATGCACCAGATTACGACACATTCATACGGTGCGTTTTCTCAAACATTGCGCAAGACCTTTTTGTGGTCAATATCAGTCGAACGACTAGGCCATGGGAAAGCTCCGACACAAGCGTATCAGCAGACTTTGCATCAGCCCTTGTGGTGCTGCACAAGGGGATTGCTGTTCATGTTTTTTACACCAACTCGACTGAGCGCCATGTATTTGGGGGTGTTTTTTCACCGAGCTATACGGACCACGCCATTGTTGATTCAAACGTTTTGGCTGGTGCCTATACCGTAGGCGGTGCAGACTCTCTTCCGCTCACTGGGCAAACCGGGCAACTCCACAGTCACGCGCTTAACCCGTTCGATCAAGCGTCGCTTGGTTGGTATGAGGATGGACCATATCTTCCTCCCGGAAACTTCATGCCCGTGTCAGCAACAATTGACTCCAGTTACAAAAAAATAGCCATCAGCGCTGTCTTAGGTTTCCGCACGGAACTTCCGCTGCGACCAGGCTCAAGTGAGCAGGAATCCTCGCAGCAAGCCACAGCTATTTCAGGTGGCGCTGTGACGATCAACAGAATAATTGACCTCGTCACAGGTGAAGCAACGCCTTTCGGTTCAGACACCAGCTATTACAATCGACTGCACTATCAAAAAGGAACGGCATGAAAACCACACCGAAAGGCCCATTCCTTGGGATCAACAATCGCCTGCCAGACTTCGCGCTACACGTCGATAAGACGGGGGACTTCCTGCGTGACGCAGTCAATGTCGACATCACGAACAGCGGCAATATTGTTCGGCGCCAGGCGGCTAAACTGATCCAACCATTGACCGCGCCGCACTCGCTGTATATGACCAGCGATACGGATGGTTACATGGTGCTAGATTCAGCGCTCTATGCCGTGACATTGCCCGGCTACACCGCAACCAGTATCCATGCGCTGGCCTCGAATGAGCCGATGAGCTACGCGGAGATTTCTGGCCGGCTCTATTTCAGCAACGGCGTGGATAGCGGTCGTCTGGTGGGTAGCGCAGTTCTGCCGATGGCCTTGCCGACGCCAGCCGCCCCGGTCACGACTGGCGGCATCGGTGGCGATCTGCCAGCAGGAAAATATCGGGTGGCTGTGGCTTACTGCAATGCGGCCGGCGAAGAGGGCGGTGTATCGCCGTCGTTTGTGGTCGATACCGTGGCAATGGGTGGCTTGCGAGTGACGCTACCGGCGGCGACTTCTGGTGCTACGCACGCCAATGTTTACGTGACGACGCTTAACGGGTCCGTTCTGATGCTGGCGACCAGTGCGCTGATCGGCGTATGGCCAACGGTTGATGTGATCGCTGAGGCGACTGGGCGCGAGGCTAACCAGC
>Ga0208426_1000196_pt1 | contig 10202 bp, 10 predicted proteins | sample DEB19_08_DNA_6_FD_184524 | JGI IMG/M metagenome (GOLD analysis project Ga0208426, IMG submission 184524) | Aqueous microbial communities from the Delaware River and Bay under freshwater to marine salinity gradient to study organic matter... | ecosystem: Environmental > Aquatic > Marine > Coastal...
CCAAGCCTCTTTGAATACCTGCGCGATCAGCAGCTTCAAGCCACGCTGAACGTCCATCATTTTTCATTGTTGGATTAATCAGATATTGTAAAAGGTTATAAGGACCTTTAGTCATGAATTCTTGCAACATCACGTAAAAGCTAGGCTCAATTAATCCAGGGATTCCTTCTGGCGCACGAACCCAAAGATCATTTTCAATATCTCGCTCTAGTTCATATTCGCAAGATGTATTACATCGAGGACAGATGTCCTTATGATGTTTTCCGGTTCTTAAATATCGACACTGACAAGTCGGTGAAGATGTTAACGATTCCTCCTCATAAAGCGTCATGAGTTTCTCATTGAACGCCATTTTTCCGCTAATCGTGCTAACATCTACGTCATTTAGAAAGATTGGAATTCTCTCCTGACTATTAAAGACGCCGACAAAGTCGAATAGTCTTTGATGCATTTCTTTATTCTCCACGTTAGGGTTGATAAAAAAAATAGAGAACCCTAGGGTTCTCTATTTATGCTGTTTATTATTTCATGCCGAAGCCGAGATCAATACCACCGCCTAAGCTGCTAGATTGAATACCAGAAACATTGTGACCGCTGTTAAAGATATTCTGACCTTGCATACTGAAACTACCAGAGAACATTTCAGTAGTACGACGATTTGAGCTGCTTGTATTCATCGCACCTAGAGTACGAGTTTGAATATTCACGCCAGCCTGCTTACATGCACTTACCAAAGTCTGCATGAATACAGGGTTGAATAGGTAACGATCGCCTTTACCAGTTAAGTTCACTTCGCCTGCAATGCGCTCAATTACGTTCAATACAGTATTTGTACGAACGCTTAGATCACGACCATCGTCACCAGCTAATGCCGAATCAAACTCTTTAACAGTATTAATATCGGTAGTACCGATTTGAGTCAATACGGTTAAGTAATCTTGATAGTCACGTAAATCGTGACGAGAAGCACCATGAGCACCATGAGCATAACTACCCAATAACACAGGACGCTTTTCTAAACCAAGGATTTCTTGATTGAAGTTCAATGGGAAGTAACCATTGGTATATTCATTCAGCGCTTTAATCAAAGCTCGGTAAGACGGGCTGTTGGCATCAACAGAACCGCGAAGCAATTGACGGAAGTAACCGTAAACTGATTTACGTGGCAAATCAATCGCGAAGTCAAATTTTGAACGGAATAAAGTATTGATGGTACGCATGTGTGTATATTCATCATACGCTGTAGAACCTGTATCAATAACTTTATGTTCAGGATCAACTTCCAATGCCAAGTAACCTACATCACGTAGACGAGCACCAGATGAATTACTGAAGCGACGTTGCAACAACGCTGCCCATTGGTTGTCTTGAGTTAAAGCAACTACTGACAACAAAGCATTCACGATTGAGTCAATGTCCCAAATACCGCGAAGCGATTGAATGTCTGTGATTACCGCTGTTGCTGTGAAACGTTGGAATTGCGCAGGGTTAGTACCAAACTGTTGACCGTATTGATAATTCATACGTTCTGCTTCAGTCATATCGAAATAAGCTACGTCGATATAACCAGAAGTAGATGTCATTGGAATAACACCAGTGTCAAATAGACCAGCATTTGGATCAGTGTTGCGATTTTCTTTAGCCGAAACAGTCATGGTAAAGTCATTACGTACTGGCTGATCTTGATAATCGAATTCAGGCATACCTGAAGTATCAATATTCAAAGACAAGAAACGCTGAGAAAGAATTTCTTTCAAAGAGTTCTTCTCACGTGCTTTTTCACCAAGACCATATTCAATGTAGTGAGCAAAAGACTCACCTGCCATTTGCACCATGCGTGAATAAATGGCTGTTTCATTTACATTTGCAGTGATTTGACGATTAACAATGTCGAAACCAACAGTAGTAATTTCTGCTGATGGATTCTTGACATTGATTTTAACGACTTCCGCCAAACGCCCTAAGAACTCACCAGTCACCCAGTCATCAGCTGTAACAACTAACTGTTGTTGCTGACCACCAACATCTACAACTTGAGTTTTACCGCGTTCAGGTAATGTTTCTTCAAAAAGGATAAATTGTGTTAAGTATAACTGCGCGTTCTTAGTCGCACTTTGCCAAGGATATGTCAAGGCAATACCTGACATGCGTAGACCATAAGTAGCGCCATCAATAGGTACAACTTCTAAATTCTTTTCGCCGACTTCAGCTAGCCAGTTGCGCATGATATCAACAGCGCGAATGATAGTAGGGTTATTAGAAATATTCCCAAAGAATGACGATCCGCCGAGAATACTGCCGCTACGAGCAGTAGGCTGAACGGCATCAGTTGACGTACTTGTAAAGTCCGCTTTTGGTTGGTTTTGTTTGGTATCGTTATTACCAGGGTTAAATCCGCTCATTTGTATCTCCATTGTGAACTACCCGATTGTAGCTTCACGTAATAATGTGTAAGCATAATTTTTTAGATTCGGTCATATTCCAAGCTGCCTAGAGCATAAGCCCTAAGCAAAAGGTTTTAGCAAACCTCTTCTATAACATATTATAGTAGAGTATTTTTTTACAGGTAGTGAAGCACTATGTTTGAACTATTTATGGAACGATTGAAATCCAATCAGGGTACAATCACGGTTGCAGCTCTGCCTTCTATTAAGCAAGAGTTTAAAAAATCAATTAATAGGGTAATGAATTATTACAGAGATAGTGATTTCTTTGTCGACAATGATCATCTATTAGTCAAACTATTAAAAACCTTACCAACACCGCAAGGTGATGACGTCCGACGTTGGTATTATCAAGCCCAAGATTTATCCGAAGGTATTGCAGGGTTACATGGAATTATTAATGCTCAAAACTCTAGAGCTAATGTTTCACAGAAACTATTTCTAGGCGGAGTTGGAGAAATCTTAATTGAAATCTCTAGACCTATTACCATGAACTTGAAAACAGAGGATTGGTTAAATACCGATTCCATAATCTGTTTATATCATCCTTACACTGACATGCGAGTCCGTCCTTTAGATGGAGAGGAGTTTCAAAGACCTATAATGGGTGATCATGCAGTTATTGGAATTGATATCGCACTCCTCTATGTCCAGTATCATTTATGGCGTAGAGAAATTGCACCGAAGATTTATAAAGAGGGTAAACAACCATCTATCCATAAGTGGGTTTATCAATATCCTTTAGTAACTGCCTTGAAAAGCTATTTGGATATGTCAATGTTTAATAGGTTTATCTGTTTCTATAGTGGCATTGAACCTACTAAAGTAAAAGAAAGAGCTAAGATTCCAACTAACTATGTTGACTATACAGATAAAATTGACGAATGTCTGAAAGGTCAAATTGCTCTACTTAAAGCAAAGCAGTTAAGTTATAGCCAAATATTAGTTAACATTCCACTTCTATTAAAGAATAATGCATTTGAATTTTTCCATTTAGATTCGGCTTATGTAACTCATCAGATCAGATGGTGCTATTTAGCTGCAAGATTGGATGTTATCAAGTTTCTAATGGGTGCAGGAGATTTAAAGATCAATGGTTCAGATCGTTACTATGATGATAAGTGGCGTTACGGAATCCGCAATATCAGAGGCGAGTTTGTTAATACCTATCCATCGACACCTTTATTAAATCAAAAAGTAAAGGAATTAGCCTCACTATTAAAATAGCAAAAAAAAAAGGAGTGAGCGATCCTCTTTCTTTTTTATCTTTTAGCGGCTATGGGTAGCCCATTGCGTAACAGTTATCCATTGTTTTCTCTGTACATTCCAATAGCGTATGGTTCGATCACTATATTGTGGAGCAGATACTCTAACTGGTTTTACTGTAACTCTAAGCATGTTGGTTTTACCTCCATGAGTGAAAAGCTTCAAAGTGGGAGGATGTTGTCGCATCCTCCCACAAATCCATATTTTCAATTGTTAATGAAATTATTGAGTAATATACTCATCTCAGTAATGTATAATTGAAATGAATTGGAATAATCGAAAAAAAAAAGAGGAGCTAATGCTCCTCTTTTTTTTTTCTTTAACTAACCTATTTTAACTTATTACCATTTTTAACCATGATGTCGTCAGCCGCCGGTAAGCTGAAACCAATTAAATTAGTTCCGTTAGTTATTGTGCAATGTCCAAAGTTACCGGAGCGTAGTTCCGCCATGATATCTCTAACAATGTATCTCATTTCATTGAACTGTTTTTTGGGATAGGTCTTTTCAAATGTAGCCAAAGGTTTAGGATCGTCTCCTGTAATGGTAACTTTTAAAATATAACCGCCTTTCCCAGAGCGGGTAAGATATAAATGAACCTTTCTAGCCGTCTCTGGTTTATCAATGGCAATCCAATCACTCTTCGTTTTCGTCATCATCTACTTCCACATCGTTAAGTTGATAAAAGTCATCCGAGAACAGATAACTAAGTTTGTCGTTAACCATATTGATACCTAAACAGGAGAGGGCAATATAGAAAGGATTCATAATCATCTTAACGACCTCTCTAACCTGCGCTACTTCAAGGATTTCTTTAGGGATACCAATCTCTGAAACAATATCGACTGGTAAACGTACAGAAATCAAATCAGTCTTCCCGTTGCGTTCAAGCCATTCATTTAATCTAGCAGCTAAAGTCTTATCTTCAATCCCTGCCATCCATTCAGCCATACGACTCCTACCTTTAGTAGAGAGTTTCAAATTCACAGCCCGATAAGGAAGTTCAGGAGCAGGTCCGTACTTAGGAGCAAATACCTCTTCCCATAGCACATGCTGCTTAACGGCAGGAGCGTCACTTTTCTGAGTATAAGAATCCTCATCCTTAATCTGCATCATTTTCAGATACTGACTACCACCACTTCTAATATCAGTGAAAACTTCATATTCGATATCAGCTACCATTTTAACAGTATCTTTTAAAGATATTTTCTCACCGCGAGTAATGGCTTCAGATTTACTTCTAAAGAAATCATTTAAACGTTTATTTAAGTCCTTGGAAGCCGCAGAGTTTCGTAAGTTAACTCCTTTAATCTCCTCTTTCATTTTTAAGAAAATATTACCTTCTTGTGCAGACTTCAGAGCGTAGTAATGTTTAGCCAATTCAGTTAACCAGAGTACAGGGAAACTATACTCATTTTTCATTGACAAACCACCAATTTGCTCATTCTTTAAACCCAAGTTCAGTGATAGCATTGCAATGCCATGTGAAACAATTTGAGTAACGAAGTAAGTCATCGTGTAGTTGATAACATTTGCCTTATGTGAGAAAGGTGTTTCCGGAAAATACTTTAAAACCCATTCTTGGTTAGTGAATACGCAGGAGTCGGTATCTGATAGAGGAACTGCTTTTCTATAGATCGACGGAATGTCTGCAAAACTCATAGGTAATAAATTTGGTCTAAAGAAAGTCCTAAAGAAATCGGAGTATTTATTCTGTACATTCGCTAATTGCTCAGCAGTTGCACAAACACGATTGAAAACTTCAGGATGTTTACCTTCAAACATGTCACCCATCGTAATCCCGGCAGCAGATTCAGCGCAGTTTAAAAGAGCTAAGATTTGTAAATCTTCATTATCCATTTCTTTTAAGACTCTAGCTGGATTTTCGCCTAAGTTCTTATCGGTAGAAACTATGAAATCTTCAAATAACTTCTTAATGAAATCAGGATTATATTTTTCAATGTGATGTAAATCCATTCCGTAAACAAAGAAAGCCAATTCTTCCTTATCTAGTTTCTTTAGATGATTTCCAATTTTATCAAAACCCTCTGGATTTAACCAATAGTGACATGCCGAACTTCTAATTACTTCAAGCGCATCAGCAGCTGTAGGATAAACTAAATTATACTTTTCAATAGTTTCCTTTACAGGATGTTTACGGGCATCGTTACTTAGCGCAATGATATTGGCTAGCGTAATCATTGGTGCGTAGTAATGGCGATTACCTGCAATGAATTTTTCATTAGTGGCATTAGCCGTAGAAGTAATGATACGACATACCGAGGTTAGCGTAGAGTGTCCAGATTTTAAGAAACCTACCGTGCCAGGACTAGAGTGTGTTCCTGATAGCGAGTTAATCTTAATCTTACAAGAGTTCTGCAAAGAATCATAGAAAGATTCATTTGCCTCATCACCCTTCATTGAGTAGATGAATTTAAGTTTCTTAAACCCTTTACGCAATTTAGCTTTATCTTGTATATAACCCCCATAGAGGGAGAGTTTAACTTCTGGACCTACATAGGTAGTAAAGGTAGGCGCTACTCTTAGATTTTTATGTTTGATAGTTTTAAAGTAATCAAACAGAGTAACAACTTTCTTATATCTATCACCATTTTCATCTTTAGCTAAGATAAAAGCTTTTCTTTCACTAGGTTTAACATCACCATTCTTGAATTTACTTTTAACATAAGCCAATGCTTCTTCGAAAGGAATATTCTTTTCTTTGGATAGATAGAAAGCATTTTGCTCAATGTAATGCGGGATAGGAAAATAGGTTCTTACATAATCCTTTTTTTCCTTTAGGAAAGAAGGTTCTAATCTCATAACTTTCTCTAGTTGAATTTATCTGTCTACATTATTAGCCTAGTCTGTCAAAAAAAAAATAGAGGGCTTAATGCCCTCTATTTGTCTTCCACTAGTTCAATGATCTTATAATCATTACCAACTAGTAAACGTCTCAGTCTATCTTCATCTTCGATTGATACATGGTCAATGATCAATCTAACTCGTCGATATTGAGTCACCACTGCGATACTTTCTATATTGACCCAATTAACAGCCAGTGAAACAATCTTACCATTATTGAGTTTTAACTTAAAGTAGTTAAGCTTGGTGTAATCGGCAGTTGTCCCTACAGGTAAATTTGGTAAAACCATCGCATGTAGAGTTTTGATATTATTGTAACGTGAAGCATCTTCATAATCCAACAAGGATAGAATTTTAGCACGTTTATAAATAGTACCTAGTATTTCAGGAGCATAGGTGCTAAGATCAACCGTGGCTCCTAAGAGTGCATTTAAATCCATAGTTTAATCTCTAATCTAGTAAGGCCCTAGCTTATTAATTCTGCGAAGCATCACGCTAGTGCTGTTTAAAAAGCCATTGAATTCGTACATAGCATAGCCATTGTTCGACCAAAGATTATGTTTATTAAAGGTTTCAATGAAGTATAGAGAACTAGTGATTAAACAGGCTAATATCTCATTTTTGATAGCAGGGTCTACGCTTTTAAAGATGTTATCAACTTTTGCACGTAAAACCTGCGGGGCAGGATAAAAACGAGATATGGAAGCTTCCAAAATCATTCTGACAATAAATTCTTCATCTGGAAAAGCAGCTCCTTCAGGTAAAAGGTTCATGCGCTCCATGATGGCTGAAAAACCATCGCCTAAATCAACAATTACTACTTCAAACTCTTCACTGACCGAATTGGTCACGGAGCTGTTTAAAATTGATTCCATATTTACTCTCCGCTAACTCGATTGGTATTTCACATGTAAATTGCAATAAAGCCATCCCATCGCTTAGTTCTATAAAGTTAGATAAATTGAAACATTCGTTATTTAGAAATTCACTAGGAATAGTTAAGCTATAATAGAAATTACAACATTTAGAAAATCTTTCCAAATCGTCGAGATAACCTGAATGCATCGCTGCAATTTCTACTTCCATATAGGCTTCATTGCTAGATAAGTAACCTAAGGCGTAACCATATAGACTTTTCTTATCGGCAACTGATTCCAGCATAGGTTTGAAATATTTAGATAGTTCAGGATATGCGTATTCAATTGGCTTAATAATGACTTGGTAAATTCCTAGGTCGTATTTTAATAAAATGTCTGAAACTGCCATTTAATCTCCATCTAGGAATTTCCATTCCAATAAAGCTAGTGAGTCACATCGAAACAGCCAAAAGTAACTATAGCAGAACTATTTAGCCAGGTTAAATTAATACATTGTACTGCAACTGCCGGTTGTGTAAGGTCTATGGTGGGTATTTGCATTGCACGTTCAGATAACTGATCACGCATGAAAACAAATAAAGCGTAATTACATTGGATGATTCGCAGCAGAATGTCTGCATAGGTACTGATTATAGAATCGAATCGGGTATAGGCTGCACTTTCAGACTCCAATGCTGTAAGTCGACTGCAAACATCACCTTGAACGAAACGTATTTTTAATTCATCCACATCCAAAAGACTGGCGATAATCTCCTGATCGACATGGCGACTATTTATATTTCGCTCAATTAGTAAAGTAATTGTGCGAAGACAATCTTCTATTACTAAAGCCCAGCTAATTTTACAGTCCTGCAAAATAGCTAATTCCTGCTCATTAATAGCAAGATAGGTACTGTTTGCTAAATTAACAACATAGTCCTGCGTAAATAGTGGTTCAGCATAATCCAGAAGAACAGTATCATTTCTAACTAGTCTTTTTAAAATATCTCTATTGCAATCTCTTAACACAATTTTATATCCTATAAATAAAGAAGTCGGTGTGCTATCAATGGATACTACTAGATTCTCTCTCGGATATTCTCGCCAAAGTGGAAAACAATGTTTTAGAGTTTCGAATAATTCCTTTTTAAATAGCTCCATAAACTCCAATGATTCCTTGAAGTTAGCATGAAGCCACCGATGCGATAAACCATCGCAAGCGTCAGTCATAGCTACATGGATAAAATCTATCAAAATCTTATTGTGTTTCATAGGTGAAAGTTCTTCACCGTATGTTTTCAAATAAAGCTCTAATAACTTCGACAGATGTAAAACATTCATTAGAGCTGAAGCTTCGTATTCTAACGGGCTGCTAGAATTAGCTCCTCCGGTTCCTCTAATCCTGGTTTCCAATTCGGATGCTCCGCTTTAAATTTCAAAATTCTATAATCCCCATGTCCATAGAGGATTAAATCACCGTCATTAATTTCCACATTGTAAACATTCATTGACCGATAAGGGATTACATTGTCAAGAACGTCCTCAATGGCTTCAATAAGAGGACTTAAAATGATTGATAGATTAGTAATGGATTGCGTACAGTATTCGATTTTGCTAACTTTAAGCGCCATCTCCAAAGCTGTAGAGTCACTATCACATCTGATTCGCCATTTCTGCCTTGCTAGGGTTCGATAATGGTAAAGATTCCGCACACAGTTTTTTGCCAGTAAGGAGAGGTCTAACTCTTTCTGTGCAGAAATAGCACTGGCATCGGCTTTCAGTAAGCGTAGAGCCGCTCCAACCTGTTCTCGGTAAGGTAGTATAACCATAGTCACTTCTGACATTTGTATCTCCGGATATTTTTAAAACGATGCCAAAATAACAAACTTCCAATTCATATTCCGATAAATGACTACTGCGGGAAATAGCGTAAGAAACATCACGGTATAGCTCCCAAAAAATCTTATCCAATATATCTAAAGCTAATACATCAGCTGATAATATATTGTCATAAACTATCGGTATATTACCGACTATTGAGAATCTAACGGCTATGAAATTAACAAGTTCGGAAACTGACGGCGTTCTGTTTAAAATGTATTTTAATAGTTTGGTGCATGTACAGACCAATGGGTTCAGAGGTAGGATGACAATATTCATTTTACCTGACATCATAGAAAAACTCCCTCAAATTATAGAGAACTGGGTATCTTTTTACAACTTTGATATGGAAAAGGTTTAGGAGTTAAAACCATGAGCAATGCTATACAAAATGCCATTGAAGATATTCGTTTTAAAATCCCAATCGAGATTTTAAATTTCACTTACCTAAGCAAAATGACTGGGTATAATATCACCCATGCGTATTCGTTAGACGAACGTATACGTGATGAAGTAATTGTACGCAAAGTGTTAAAAGATTGTAATCTCATTGGAGGAACTGAGATTTTAATCCCAGTACATCCACATCTTCAGCAACGGCTAGATATTAACAAAGCTGTATACTACATTCCTAAAGAATATACAAATGGTAGACGCATTACATCGGCTCTATCCGTCTCCTATTACGCAGGAGTGCCGGCAATGCATCATGCGTACTCACATCAGCAGAATTTAGTTAATGGCACTGTGAATGCGCTATGGGCCTCTAATACCCCTATTCCGCAAGTATCAACTGCAAGGGTATCACTGGTTTCAGAAAATACAGTCTATGTGGAAGATACCGCTAGAATTCCAGACATGGTTTTTTTAAGATGTTGGATTGAAAACCC
>Ga0208426_1000200_pt1 | contig 10132 bp, 9 predicted proteins | sample DEB19_08_DNA_6_FD_184524 | JGI IMG/M metagenome (GOLD analysis project Ga0208426, IMG submission 184524) | Aqueous microbial communities from the Delaware River and Bay under freshwater to marine salinity gradient to study organic matter... | ecosystem: Environmental > Aquatic > Marine > Coastal ...
CCTGGATGATGATGCGTTCCTCTTTGACGAATGATGATGTTACCTGCAATTGCAGCTTGACCACCGAAGATCTTAACACCCAATCTCTTGCTATGAGATTCACGACCGTTTTTCGAACTACCGACTCCTTTTTTGTGTGCCATTGTTTCTAATTTTAATTCCAATCAGATTGGAAAGTTCTTATTAAGCTTTAATGTCTTTAATGGTAATCGCCGTAAAACTCTGACGGTGACCATTTTTCTTCTTGTAACCTTTTCTTCTTTTCTTTCTGAAAACGATTACTTTATCACCTTTAACGTGATCCATTACTTCCGCAGTTACCGAAGCACCTGCTATAGCTGGGGCGCCAACATTGATCTTTCCATCGTTGTCAATCAACAAAACTCGGTCAAATTCAATTTTTGATCCTGTTTCTGCTGCTAAACGGTGTACAAAGATTTTTTGGTCTTTTTGCACTTTAAACTGCTGCCCTGCTATCTCTACAATTGCGTACATATAGCTTGTTTTATTTATTACTTATCTAAAATTCGGATGGCAAAGATAGAAAAAAAAGTTTATAACACAACAGTGTGGAATATTATTTTGCTTTTTGAAATTTCAATTTTAATTGCAACCAATAATTCGCTATAAATACTCCGCTTAATATAACCCCCATAGAGGCGATTTGGCTCCAACCAATTTCTTCGCCAAAACCAACACCAATAAGCACCGCGACAATTGGAATAAAGTACGTGACTCCGCTTGCAAATAGTGCAGAAGAATAGGAGATTATTTGATTGAATACGATTACGGCCAATGCAGTTCCTACGACAGATAAAATGAAAATATAGCCCAACCCTTCCATCGCAAATTTATTGGTTTGAATTGTCTGTAAAGTGCCAGAAGAATAACTCACAAAAAAAGCAGGCAAAAGCACAATAAAAAATGCAAGTGACGTAATTTCCACAGCCTTGAACATGTGTAACGTGTGTTTAATCGTATTCAAACTAATCGCATACAACAAGGTTGCAAGTACGATTGCTAAAATAGGATACCATGTTCCTGAAATGGAGGAGTTTTTTCCAGCGAGCATCAACAGAATAATACCAATTGCTCCAACCAAAACACCGATTACTTGGATTGCTGTAAGCCGGACATTAAAAACAAAAAAGCCAATAAGAATGGTGAAAATTGGGGTAAAGCTATTTAGCATGCCGGTATAACCAGACGATAATCCAGTTTCTGCATACGTAAAAAGGAAAGCAGGAAAAAAATTACCAGAAAAGCCAACGATGGCTAGCATAAAGAATTGTTTGATACGTGTAATTTTTCGAAGGTGAAAAATTGCAATTGGCGACAATACCAAACCAGCAATTAGCATTCGAAGCGCACCAACTTGGACATCCGAAAAAATAGGAAATCCGTCCGATGTGTGCATTCCTTTTTTCATTAAAATAAATGAACTGCCCCAAACACAGGAGAGTAACAGTAACAGCAGCCAACTTTTCACTTCTTTCGTCATGGTGCAAAATTAATCGAATAGTAGGAACACAAATTGGGTAACGAAATTTAATTGTTAATAACGTGCTGAAAAAATGTTAACAACCTAAAAAAGAAAAATTCATTAAAAATCACCCACAAATTACCACCAAGCCTATTTTTCGCCTATTTATTTGGTTTTTTTTGAAATAAAACAGACTTATTTTGAAACTATTTTAGCCTTCTATCGTTAGAATTTATTAACAATTAATAATCCAGTGGTAAAAAGTGGTAGAAATCTACTAATTTTACCCATTATAACATGTAATGGCAGGCTTAGTAGGAGAATTTGAAGTAAAGTTGGACGCGAAAGGGCGTTTCTTATTTCCTTCCGGATTACGGAAGCAGCTTTCTCCTGCAACCCAACGAGATTTTATGTTGAACAAAGGATTTGAAGATTGCCTAACGCTGTACCCGCTTCCTGAGTGGGAAGTAATCAGTGAAAAGCTTTCTAAAATGAATTTATTCAAACCGAAGAATCGAATGTTTTACCGCTTATTTCATCAAGGGGCAAAAATGATTTCTTTGGACAATGCAGGTCGGATTTTAATCCCAATAACGCATACAGAGCGCGTTGGATTAAACCAAGATGTAATGCTGATTGCTTACAACGACCGTGTAGAAATCTGGGATAAGCTCAAATACTTCAATATGATTGAAGGAAACATGGCTGATTTCGCTGATTTGGCGGACGATGTAATGGGTGATTTAGACAATGGAGAATAATACGACGTACCACATACCGGTAATGCTGCAAGAATGTATCGAAGGATTGTCAATCGATCCCGATGGTACGTATGTAGATGTCACTTTTGGTGGCGGCGGACACGCAAAAGAAATTTACAAAAAGTTAAGCAGCAAAGGAAGACTGATTGTTTTTGACCAAGATCCCGACGCAAAAGCAAACGCTTGGGAAGCGGATAATTTTTATTTTATCGCAGCAAATTTTGCGTATATCTCCAACCACCTTCGTATGATGGGAATCAATCACGTAGATGGAATTCTTGCTGATTTAGGTGTTTCTTCGCATCAATTTGATGAGGAAACGCGCGGATTTTCAATACGTGCAAATGCCCCGTTGGACATGCGCATGAACAAAGAAGGCGAATTATCTGCGGAATATGTAGTGAATGAATACAGCGAGAGAGATCTCATGAATTTATTTCGTACGTATGGTGAATTGTCCAATGCGCGCCGGATTACAGGCGAAATTTTAAAAGCTCGAGCAGCTAAAAAGATTAAAACAACAGCAGAATTAATGGAGATTCTTGGACCTTGTGCGCCCAGATTCAAAGAACATAAGTTTTTTGCACAAGTTTTTCAGGCAATTCGCATTGAAGTAAACCAGGAATTAGAAGTATTGGAAAAATTCCTACTGCAAATGGATGATTGCATTCAACCAGGCGGAAGATTAGTCGTGATGTCCTACCATTCTTTAGAAGACAGGTTGGTTAAAAACTACATGAAACGTGGCTCTATCCATGGTGAAATAACAAAAGATTTTTTCGGTAATGTACTAAAACCTTTTTCAGAAATCAACCGGCACCCCATTATTCCTTCGGAAGAAGAAATTGAAAGAAATACGCGTGCAAGAAGTGCCAAATTAAGAATAGCGGAACGAAATGGCTGATAATGAATACATAGATAAAGAGGTTGCGGCGGAAGAAGCTAAAAAGGCAGAGAAAAAGGAGAGGAAACAAACACCCAATCCAAAAAAATCAAAGCCAAATGCGTTTGCTCAAATTTTAAACGGGGATTTTTTAACCCGTGAATTCGTGCTTAACAACCTCAATTTTATCTTTTTCATCATTCTACTTCTTCTCCTAATCGTCGGGAAAGGCTATTATGGAAAGCAATTGTCTACCGATGTTGACACAAAACAAAAGGAACTGGATGAGATGAATGCAGATTTTATCGAAGCGAAGGGAAAACTAGAGGAAGAAACTAGAAGGTTTAAATTGGTAGAAAAATTAGGTCCGAAGGGATTAAAAGAGACGGAAAGAGAAATAAAAGTTATCCGAATAAGACAAAAAAATAAATGAACGAAAAGAAAGACATATTCTGGAGAGCTTATCTGATTTATTTCGGATTTGTGCTGATTATGCTTGTCGTTTTAGTTAAAACCATTTCCATTCAATTTGAAGGTAGAAGTAACGTCTTTTCTTCAACCAAAGAAAAAATGCCGATCAGAAGCACGCAGCGGATTCCAAGAAGAGGACAAATTCTGGATTTAAATTATACGCCTTTAGTCATTTCCGTTTCCTACTACGACATCCATTTTGACCCCACAATTATTGACCAAGAAACGTTTGACAAAGAAGTAACGAATTTATCAAATGGCTTAGCGCGACTTTATCCAAACAAAACTAGCCGAGAATACGAAAACTATATCCGATCCGGAAGAGCGAGAGGAAGCCGTTACCTTTTGATTCGTAATAAAGTTGCCAACGAAGAACGAAAAGAATTGAGAAAATTGCCTATCTTCAACTTAAAACGCTTAAAGGGTGGCCTCATCGATACGGAAGAAACAATTCTGAGAAAACGTCCATTCAAAGAATTAATGAGAAGAACGCTTGGCTACTACCAAAATAATGGTGAAACGGAGGTTCGGGTTGGAATTGAGGGCGCTTTTAACTACTATTTACAAGGAGAGCCTGGCGAAGAAATTGAACAAAAAATTTCTACTGGCTGGAAAAAAACAGGTCAAATTGTAAAAGAAGCAGTCGAAGGGGCGGATGTTGTAACCTCCATTGACAAAGAAATTCAGGAAGTTGCGCATTCTGAATTGGAACGTCAGTTAAAAACGCAAGGGGCAAAAAGCGGTTGTGCAATCGTTATGGATGTCAAAACTGGATTTGTAAAGGCAATCGTAAATCTTGCAGAAGCGAAGGATGGCGAATATTATGAAAATTTCAACTTTGCCTTTGGAGCGAAGGAAGTTCCAGGTTCTACATTCAAACTGGCTTCGATCATGGCTGGTTTGGAGGATGGAAAGTTTGAAATTACAGATACTGTAAATGCAACCGGAGAGTATCGATTCTATGGTTCAACACTTAAGGATGTTTCTAAATTTGGATACGGAAAAATTACCATTCAAAAAGCGTTCGAAAAGTCTTCCAACGTTATTGCTCAAATTATCAACCGAGCGTATTACAAAGAACCAGAAGCTTTTGTTCAGAGATTAGAAGAATTTGGACTTACCGAACCACTTGGGATTGACTTGGTTGGAGAAGTTAATCCTACGGTTTATCGCCCGGGAATGCCAAATTGGAGTGGTTTATCACTGCCTTGGATGGCGATTGGTTACGAAGTGCAACAAACACCTTTGCAAACTTTAGCGTTCTACAATGCCGTAGCAAATAACGGAACTCTCGTTCGTCCACAATTTGTTAAGGAAATACGCAGAGGCAACCAAGTTATCAAAACCTACGCTCCCTATATTTTGAAGGATAAAATCTGTTCGGATAAAACCTTGAATATCATGAAAGGCTGTTTGGAAGGCGTAATGAAAAAAGGAGGAACGGGATCAAAGTTAACTTCTCTTTTATTCGATATTGCTGGAAAAACCGGAACGGCTAGAATTCTAAATTCGAAGCAAAATTACGGGAACAAAGGAGAGGAAAAACACCAAGCTTCTTTCGTTGGTTACTTCCCTGCGGATGAACCAATTTATTCTTGTATTGTCGTGGTTTCCGCACCAACAAAAGACATTTATGGCGCAACTGTTTCGGGAACTGTTTTCGCTGCGATTGCCAATAAAGTGTACGCATCCACCTTAAAATACCACGACGCAATTAATGAAAGCAAGGTTAAAATTAAAGAAGCTCCAATCTCTGCAAATGGCAATAAATACGACTTGGTAAGAATTTTTAAACGTTTAGGGATTTCTTATTTAATCCAAAAAGATAGTGAGTGGATGTACACGCAAAAACTAAACAACCGCGTGAAAATGTCTCCAAAAAACATTGCAAAAAATACGGTGCCAAATGTTGTTGGGCTAAATGCAAAAGATGCTGTTTACTTAATTGAATCGAAAGGAATGTCGGCGCATATTATTGGTTTTGGAAAAGTTGTGAAACAATCCATTCCAGCTGGAAAAGCAATTTTTCGCGGTGGAGTGATCGAATTGAAACTGAATTAAAATGGAAAGAAGTATAAACGACATATTAAAAAATTGTACCGTTCTTGAATACAGTGGTACATTGGACCGTGTGGTTTCTGAACTCGTTTTTGATTCCCGCAAAGCAATTGCCGGAACTGCCTTTTTTGCAATCAAAGGATCTGCTGTTGATGGACACCAATTTATTGCCGCTGCAATTTCAGCAGGTTGTTCCGTGATTTTTTCGGAAGAAAAAATAGCTGTTCCGGAGCACATAACGTTTATTTTAACCAATAATACTTCCAAAACACTTGCCTTTGCAGCTGCAAATTTTTACAATAATCCGTCGGAAAAATTAAAACTAGTTGGAATTACCGGTACAAATGGCAAAACAACTACCACTACGCTATTATTTAACCTGTATACCAAATTAGGATTTCATTGTGGCTTACTTTCCACGGTTGTAAATAAAATTGGAAGCCGAGAAATTGTATCTACGCATACCACGCCAGATCCAGTTTCTTTGAACGCTTTATTGGCAGAAATGGTAGAAGAAGGCTGTTCACATTGTTTCATGGAAGTAAGCTCGCATGCCATTCACCAACATAGAATAACAGGAATTTCCTTTGTTGGCGGCGTTTTTACAAATATTACGCACGACCATTTAGATTACCATAAAACCTTTTTGGAATATGTTAATGTAAAGAAATCTTTCTTTGATGCATTAGATAAATCGGCGTTTGCGTTGACCAATGTAGATGATAAAAACGGCCGTGTAATGCTGCAAAATACAGCAGCAAGAAATTATACCTATGCGCTGAAATCTCCTGCTGACTTTAAAGTAAAAGTGCTTGAAAATCAATTTTCAGGTTTGGTTTTGTCGATAGATAAGATAGAATTGTGGACCCGTCTCATTGGCGATTTCAATGCCTATAATTTACTTGCCGTTTATGCTGTTAGCCAATTACTTGGTGAAGATAAAACAGAAGTTTTAACTGCCATCAGTAGCCTGGAATCTGTGGAAGGTCGCTTCGAATATTTTCAAAGTGCTACTGGAATTATTGCCATTGTAGATTATGCACATACGCCGGATGCACTGGAAAATGTACTGAAAACCATCGCAAATATTCGCTCAAAAAATGAAACGGTCTTCACAATAATTGGATGTGGAGGCGATAGAGACAAAACAAAGCGTCCTAAAATGGCGGCAATTGCTTGCGAATGGAGTGACAAAGTTATCCTTACTTCCGATAATCCACGAACAGAAGATCCAGCAGTGATTCTCGATGAAATGATGCTTGGCGTAGAAGGTCAATTTTTCAAAAAAACCCTTTCCATATTGGATAGAGCGCAAGCCATAAAAACCGCAATTGCGATGGCAGAAAAAGGGGATATCCTTTTAATCGCAGGAAAAGGACATGAAAAATACCAGGATATAAAAGGAGTAAAACACGATTTTGACGACTTGCAGATTACAATTGATTTATTTAAAAAACTAGAGAAATAATGCTGTATTATTTATTTAATTATCTCGATTCATTAAATTTCCCAGGAGCTGGGGTTTTTAATTTCATTTCATTTAGAGCCTCCATGGCACTAATTACCTCCTTGATTATTTCCATTTTCTTTGGGAAAAAATTAATCAATCTTTTGCGCAAGCAGCAAATTGGCGAAACTGTGCGCGATCTTGGACTAGCAGGACAAATAGAAAAATCTGGTACACCAACGATGGGAGGATTGATTATATTGGGCGCAATACTTCTACCAACATTACTATTCGCTAAACTCCATAATGTTTACGTTATAACAATGATTATCGCTACCATTTGGCTTGGCGCAATTGGTTTTTTAGACGACTACATCAAAGTATTCCGCAAGAATAAAGAAGGGTTAGCCGGAAAATCAAAAATCGTAGGTCAAATTGGTGTTGGAATTATCGTTGGTTGTATTCTCTATTTTTCGAACGATGTTCAAGTCCATAAACGCGTTCCTGCAAACCATGTTTTACAAGCGGATGAACAATTTGTAACACATGAGCATACGAATGCAAAAGATGAAAATTACAAATGGGTAAAAACCAACGATATGACCACAACCATTCCTTTTATTAAAGGAAATGAATTTAATTACAATTGGTTGATTGGTGATTCTAATAAATCTTTTGGATGGCTACTTTTTATTCCAATTGTGGTGTTTATTGTAATCGCCGTTTCGAATGGTGCAAACATGACAGATGGTTTGGATGGTCTGGCAACTGGAACTTCCGCAATTATAGGTCTTGCTTTAGCTGTTTTAGCTTACGTTAGCTCCAATGTTCGTTTTGCGGATTATTTAGACGTAATGTATATTCCAATGGCGGAAGAACTCGTTGTTTTCATTGCAGCATTTGTTGGTGCGTGTATCGGTTTTTTATGGTATAATTCGTATCCAGCGCAAGTATTCATGGGCGACACCGGAAGTTTGGCACTTGGAGGAATAATAGCAGTTTTCGCAATTTCGATCCGTAAAGAACTCTTGATTCCAGTTTTATGCGGTGTTTTTCTCGTTGAAAATCTATCCGTTATCCTGCAAGTTGGATACTTCAAATTTACTAAAAGTCGGTTCGGAGAAGGCCGAAGAATTTTCTTGATGGCACCGCTCCACCACCATTACCAAAAGAAAGGATTGCACGAAGCAAAAATTGTTTCCAGATTTTGGATTGTGGGAATTTTGTTGGCAGTAATTACAATTGTAACACTCAAACTTCGTTAATTCGTGGACGGAACAACTAAATATATTGCCATTTTAGGCGCCGGAGAAAGCGGTGTTGGTGCTGCCATTTTAGCAAAAAAAATGGGGTGGAATGTATTTGTTTCCGATTTCGGTAAGATCAAAGACGAATTCAAAACGGAATTACTAGAAAATCAATTGGAATGGGAAGAAGAAAACCATTCAGAAGAAAGAATTCTACAAGCGGACTTGGTTATCAAATCGCCAGGGATTCCTGAAAAAGCTCCTTTAATACTGAAATTAAGGGAACGCGGCGTAAAAATCATATCGGAAATTGAATTTGCAAGTTATTATTCCAACGCAAAAACAATCTGTATTACAGGCAGCAATGGAAAAACTACCACCACCATGCTCCTTTACCATATTTTGAAAAAAGCGAAACTGAATGTTGGTTTAGCTGGAAATGTTGGAAAGAGTTATGCGAAACAGGTTGCGGAAAACACGTTCGATTGGTATGTTTTGGAGTTGAGTTCTTTTCAACTCGATGACATGCACGAATTCAAAGCGGATATAGCAATTTTAACGAATATTTCCCCTGATCATTTGGATCGCTATGCATACAACATGCAAAATTATATCGATTCAAAATTCAGAATCCTACAAAATCAAACCGAAAACGATTGGTTCATTTACAACTACGACGATCCAATTATCCAAGCAGAAATTGCGAAAAAATCAATCTCTGCCAAACTAGCGCCATTCTCCTTGATAGAAGAGATGCAAACTGGCGGCCACGCAAATAAAGAACAATTAACAATAAACATAAACGAACAATTCACCATGTCAATTCACGATTTAGCACTAAAAGGGAGACACAACACCCAAAATTCTTTGGCTTCAGGAATCGCATCACGAATCCTTGAAATCCGAAAAGAAGTTGTAAGAGAGAGTCTGGAAGATTTTGTCAATGTGGAACACAGATTGGAATTCGTAGCGAAAGTTCACGGAATCGAATTTATCAACGATTCAAAAGCAACCAACGTTAACTCCACTTGGTACGCATTGGAAACGATGGATAAACCAACGGTTTGGATCGTAGGCGGTGTGGACAAAGGAAACGACTATTCGGAACTTTTGGATCTTGTAAAAGATAAAGTCAAAGCGATTATTTGCCTTGGGTTGGACAACCAGAAACTAATGGAAACGTTCTCCGGAACGGTGGAAACGATTGTTGAAGCGCGTTCTGCAATGGAAGCAGTTTCTTACGGTTACCGTTTAGCAAAGAAAGATGAAACCGTTTTACTTTCTCCTGCGTGTGCAAGTTTTGACCTATTCGACAACTATGAAGATAGAGGCAATCAATTCAAAGAAGCAGTTCGCTCTTTGTAACAAAATTGGTTCGTTTTAAGTTGTTATATCTATTTTTCAAAAGATGGTATAACTTACAACCGACCGACTATAATTGAATTGTTTAGATTAAAAAATAGGTGATTTTAAAAAGTACGGCACAAGTGCAATGAGAGAATACTTAAAATATTTAAAAGGAGATAATGTAATCTGGATTATTACAATCTTGATGCTTGCGTTTTCGCTGGTAACGGTCTATAGTTTTGTCCCTATTCTTGTTAAAATCGAGGGAGGAACGCCATTTAAATACTTATTTAAGCACTTTGTTTATGTGCTAATTGGTTTCACCGCCATGTTTTGGATCCATAAAAAAGACTCAAAATACATATCACAACTTGCCAAGTTCAGCTTTTACCTTGCCATTGGATTATTGATTTTTACCTTCTTCTTTGGAAAAGA
>Ga0208426_1000202_pt1 | contig 10114 bp, 20 predicted proteins | sample DEB19_08_DNA_6_FD_184524 | JGI IMG/M metagenome (GOLD analysis project Ga0208426, IMG submission 184524) | Aqueous microbial communities from the Delaware River and Bay under freshwater to marine salinity gradient to study organic matter... | ecosystem: Environmental > Aquatic > Marine > Coastal...
TATTTATTTGCAAAACCTACAATAAACGCGTAAAAATCGTGATAGCAGTTGAAAAAAAACAGGGTGGTTCTATGTTTTTATTGGGTGATTTATTGGCCCGTGCCAAGCTAGGCGCAGGGGTCAAATCGGACATTAAGTTAGCGCGTGCTATCGGCGTAACTCAGCCCTGCCTGAGTATGTGGCGCATGGGTAGGGCTTGGCCCAACGATACCGCTATTGCTTTGTTGTGCCAGTTTTCAGGCGATGACGCGGCGCTTTTTTGCGTGCAGTTGGCGGCGTTTCGCGCCCCGAATGATTTAACCCGTTTGATGTGGGAATCTGTCGAAAACAGCCTGAAAAGGGTGCGACATTTTGACGCTTTGGAGGTTGTAGCCGCTACAAAAAAGATAGCGGCGTAATCAATGGCCGAAAGGCTTACAAGGCGCAGAAGGGCATTGTCTGGTGTCCCCTCTGTATATTATGTTAATAATGGTTTGCACGTACATAAATTAGGTTTATGTAAAGCGACAATCATTGTTGTAAAAAATACTGGTTTTGTATGTTTAGAGCAACACTTCTACCGGCTTTTTCCATCCTGATAGATGACCAATTGACGCGAGACCATGAAAAAATTGCCAAACACGTTGGCGTTTCGGTCAGGACTTTGCAGCGTTATATTTCTGATGACTTCGCCCCGCGTGCGGTCATGCTGGCGTTGTTTTATGAGTCGCGTTGGGGTTACTCTGTCATGGGCACAAACGCCCACAATGACGCGGTTTTATCGGCCCAAATTGCAGCCGGTTTGACGCGTGAAAATGAATCGTTGCGGGTGCGAATTGCCCGGCTTGAAAACCTTGCAGCCGCAGCAGTCGCTGAAAACGACAAGGCCAGCGATTCGGGATTTGGTTCAGCCAATGAACCGTTTTATAAAACGATCTGACAGACTGCCCCGCAGCGTTGGTATTACCTTTGCAGGAGGTGGTCGATACGCTCGTGCGCCTTTTGAGCCTGAAAAATGGCCGAATCAGCTTTATTATGTAAAGTCGCCAAATCTGCCTTGATGCCTGCATAAACTGCCGAGGCGGTCGCCGCCATGCCGATGACCTGAAATATCCAATCAGGCATCATTTTTCTCGCTCATGAAAATAGCCGCAATCGCCGCCACGCCTCCGATGATCTGGCCGAGTCCTTCGATCGTGCCCGGTGGCAGACCAAACAGCACGCCCAGCATGGACAGGCCCGCCCATGTCGAGGGTTCTTTGATGCGGTTTAAAAAGTTGGCTTTCATGGCGTTCACTTCCACAGGTAGGTTAAAAAATTTCCCGCAGGACAGGCAAACGACGCGTCCCACGTGCGGCCCTCTGCCTTGGCCCGTTCGCATTCGGTCAGGTTGGTGGCCGGCACGCCGAATTTATCGAGCGTGCCAATCACCGCGCCGCCAATCACGCCATCCACCAAATTGACCGCAGCGCCGCCCGCCGCCATGCCGGTGGCCTTGGCCCCGTTGATCGTGGTGTAAGCCAGAAACGCCGCCACAGCAGCGCCCGCGATTAAATAAGGGTTGGGCATTTTCATGGCTTAGATGTAGGTCGAGGGGTTGGCCCAAATCATGCCGCCGCCTTGGTAGTAGTTGCCCGATGGGTCAATGCTCGTGCCGTCTGAAAAGTAGCGCCAGCCGTTGCCGTAGGCTTGGCCGCTGGCGTCGAAAATCTCCGAGACTTTGGCCGCAATCGCCGCAATCCCCGTCTTGGCCGTGCTGCCCGCGTTGGCTTTGTTTTTGCTGGTGATGAAGTAGACGGCAACAGCCGCCAAGCCCAGCGCAATCATTTGATCTTGTTTCATGTTTTCGTTTTCCTTTGTTCGTTATGCGTACATGGTTGAGCCGCCATTGCTGGCGTAGACGTTGCGCGCCGTGGCCAAGCTGATGACCGGCTGGCCGTAGGGGCTACCCGGCATAGAGGCCCATTCCCGCGCCACTTTGCCCAGCGCCGTATCAAACCGGCCCGCTAGTACGTCATCCAGCGCGCCGCGTGCAGCGATGCGCCCAATGGCCGCGAAGTCTTGGCTTGTTGGCGAAAAGTCGACAAGGCCCATGACGCGCTTTGTTTCGTCCCAGCTTGACGTAATGAATTGATACGCGCCCGCCGCGCTTGAGGCATAGCCCGACTTTTTGACGACTTGCCGAGGGTGATCTGCAAATGATGAGAACGTACCGCCGCCAAATAGACGGTTGTAGCCGCCTTGGTCTGCCGTGCCTTCGCCTGATCGAATAACGCGCAAAAACGCTTTTACGTTGGCGTTGTCCAGCGCAGACCGTGGCACGTTGGACATAGCGGAAACTTTCATATAACCCCCGGTGATGTTGTCAAAAAATGTCGCCGCGCTTTGGCCCGTATCGGCCAGAATTTCGCCCGCGTCTGCCGTGATGCCGCCCATGTCAAACGCGCCGCCCGTGTCGGTGCTGGTGGTGTCCGTGGTGTCGGTGCTGTCCGTCGAGTAGCGATAGGCCGCATACGCTAGAGCGCCCGCCGCCGCAATCAGGGCATAGCTTTTCATGCTGGCAGTTTTTCTATTGTTTCCGGTGGCGGTGGCGGTGGCGGTGGCGGCACGTAGTCAGCAATATCACCAAAATAATTATTAATTAATTTATTAAATATTTCTTTCCCGTTTTCATCAACATCATTTTGTGACGCAGTAAACGGAATCCAGCCATATATTTCATGATTTAATTCGCAATTAATACATGACTTTGCCTCACTTGCCCAAACTGCATTTCTAATATTCATTATGCAACCCTTAAAAATAAGCCCATATTGCCCTGATTGGCAATTGAATTGCCCGCTCCTATATTTTTCCAAGAGCCACTAAATCCAACTGAAACGCCATTTCCATAAATCCATGAACCCGCCATTATTGAATTAATTGGACAATCTGAAGTTGAGCCATTAATTACCATTGCAACACTTCCAACGACTCCAGAGCCTCTAGATATTACATTCGTCAATACCTTACTGTCAAAATCAGTAATTGAGTAACCGTCAATAGTGGTTGGCTTGCCGGTGACATTGGCCCAGCTTGGTATGGGTGCAGGCGTGCTAATTGGCATTTTTTAGCCCTCCAGAACGATGACGTTGGCGTTGCTGGCAATCGTGCCAATGGCGAAAATCGCCCCCGTTGGGTTGAAGTCTTGCAGCTCGTAACTGCCGCCGTTGGCCGCAATCCGAACGCCGCCGGCCACAGTCGCCGCAGCGCCTGCCACGTTGATGTAAATGTCGCCCGTGGTCGAGTTGTTTTGAATGAGCAGGTAGCTCCGCGCCGGGTTGGCCGCAATCATTTGCGCGCTCGTGTTGGTCACGGTCTTGACGTTTTGCGTCATGGCCCCGCGCTTGTTCAAAATGTTCACGTCGCCCGTAGGTGGTGCGTCGTAGTTGATCTGATTTCCAAGCCGCGCCGCAAATTGAATCGTCTGAGCGTTGACGCTGGTTATCGTGTAGCGGTCAAACTCTTGGCGGTCAAATTTTTCCGCGTAGCCTTCGCCCACGCCTTCGGCTAATGCGATTTCTTGGCCGTTTTTGTAGTAAGTGATGGTGACTGGAAACGATGCGTCCAGCAGTCGGAAAAAGTCGCCCGGTTCGTAAAATTCCAGCCGTGCGCCCGCGCTAATTTGAGTAGTGATGAGCATTTTTTATTTCCTGAAAGCAAAAAGAGCAGCGGCCCCGGCCACAGCTAAAACAATGATGGTGCGGTTGTCGATCGTCCCGGCTTTGTCGGTGGTGGCGATGGAATACGCGTCGGCCACGCTTTTTTGAGTCTGTCCAATCAGCCCTTGTGAGGTGTTGAACATGTTTTCCGCTGCACTGATTAATCGGGCATAGCCGTCGCCCGCGATTGAATTGCTCATGTTCACGGTGTCGAGTGCGCCCTTGATCGCTCCCGCGTCGAGCATGTTGAGCGAAAGGGTTGAATTGTCCGAGGTGATGCCCAGACCAGAATCGCCAACAACAAGGCGTTTGTCGAGGTTATTTGTCGTTGACATTGAAGCCGACGATGAGCCGCCGCCGCCAAAATTCAGGCGCAGAAACCCAACACACAAAAACCAACTTAAAAAGTATTTCACGCAATCGCCTTTTCTAATATGTAGCCGGTGACGATATAACCGGCGTTTGTCGCCTTCTTGACCAATCCCCGCCGCGCCGTTTGAAACCCTACTTTGTCAGCCTTGGCCGCTTTCGCCAATTGCACAATGCCGTTTTCCAGAGAATCAAATACTGCCGCCCTGCCGCCGCCCGCCGCCGCCGTAATCCACAGCTTGCCGCCTTCCAGCCGCGCCGCAAATACTGCCTTGCCGTTATCGTCTTCAATTGAAAAACAGGCCGCGCCGTTTAATGCGCCGGCCAATGTTTCAAACCCTTGCGGGTCAACCAAACGATGCCGCCCCAAAAATGAGGCGGCGTCGCTGGTGCTTATTTTTTGCGGGTAAAGCGCCATGCAATCAGCACCACGCCAGCAATCACGACATAAGGCAAATATTCGGCCATCGTCCCGGCTTGCGCCCGACTTGACTCAATACCGCCCGAGCCAAAATTAATATTCCAGCCCGACGAATCAAAATTGTTTTCGCCTTTCAGAATGGCGTCAGACGGCCCAGCGGATTTACCCATTGAGCCGCCGAGGCCAGACGCAAAAGACGCGCCCAGAGTTAGCGGGTCCATGCGGTCAGTCTTTCAGCATGAGAACCAAAACCAACACGCCGCCAATCAATAAGACAGTGGTCGCGGGTAAACCCGCAATCGTGCCCTGCTGGCGTAGTGCTTGGCCTTCTAGGTTCAGCTTCAAACTTGCCGCTTGTGCCGCGTTTTGGTTCGTGTAGTTCTTGGCCGCAGCATCCACCAGAGTGTTTGCCCAGCCGCCTACGGTTGATTCCCAATCCATGGCGGCCCCCGTTTACAGGTTGCCGAGGGGGTCGAGGTATTCCACAATCACGTTGCCGGTGTCAGCAGCGGAAAAGTCGAACAGCCATTCCAGCGAGCGAGCGTCACGGGTGTCGAGTGCTTTCTTGATGTTGCCATCAATGCAGAAGTCGATGGTGTACACGCCCGCTTGTGGCACGCGCCCGCCTTTGGTTTGGTCAAAGGTGTTTTCGGCTGCCATGGACTCATGGATGACCAAACCGTCCTGTTTGACCGTTGCGCCGGTCATGTTGCCGCCGTGGAAAACGTGCAAACGCTTGATGATCGCGCCGTTTTGCGCGCCGAATGGCACAGTGACCGGCAATTTACCGCCCGTCGACATAGCGTAGGGGTAGCGCAGCACTTTGGACAGCAAAGCCGCAAAAGGTGCAGCGTCGCCGCGATTGTCTTTTTGCTGAGCAGACTCGACCAAAATCGGCGACAAAATCGGCGCAGTCGCGCCAGTGATTGTCACTTCGGTGGTAATGTTTTGAATGCCCGCGCTTGTGTCGAACGCGCCTACCATGCGGTCCAGTTCGGTCAACATTTTGTAGTCGGCAAACTGCACATCCAAGAAGCCCGCCGCCGTGGCTTCGCCCCGGTAAGCGTTGATCTTGTCCAACTCAGTGCCTGAGCCTTCCAAAATTACCTTGCCGTTGGCTTTGACTTTCAACAAGGTAATCATGGCCTTGGTGAGAGCCGTACCGGCCAATTTCAGGCGCAGCACTTCCAGCGTGCGGCCCGTGGTGATCTGGTTTGTCGCCGTGCCCGTGGGGACAACGTTCGAGAATGGCAGACCGTAGCGCGTGAGTTTTCCAACAGACATTTATTTTTCCTTGGTGGAATTTTGAAAAGGGGAGATTTACAGTACGTCTTGAACGTATGGAATGCGCTTGGCAATCACGCCAGCAGCCACAGCCAGCGCGCCAGCTTTGACCATGCCGTTACCGTAGCGGTATGCAGCGAAAAGCACGCCGCCAGCAATGGCGAATTTCATCATGTCAGCTTGAGTCATTTTTTCCGGTTCCTTGTTTGAACAGTTACACATAAAAGAGTGCGCCAGATTGAAAAAATTTTCGTTGGCGTGAGTCTCAATTGTTGGTAATAGCTGCCACAAAAAATAGGCCCGGTATCTGTTACAGGGTTTTGGCTTATTTTTTGGTCAAAATCTCAGCCTCCCCGCGCTCACGTTGCCGGTAAGAGCGTCTTTGATGACGTAATCCAACGGCTTCATGCCCCGTATCAGTTCCGGGTCAATCCCCGTCTTGCGTGCCAAGTAGGTGACGTCATCCCCGGATGACTGGCGAAAAACGACAAAATCTGAGGCGTTGCCCACAGCGGTTTTATCCGCTTCGCTCCAGCGTTGCGAGATAGCCCAAATGGTGATGCCGCGTTTGAGGCCGCGCCGTAGCAAAATGCCCCAATTCCCCGGCGCTTTGCTGGGTGTGGTGACGTCAGCGAGTTCCTCCGCGATGACGTCCAAGGGTTCGACGTAGCGGCCCGCGTACATGGCGCAGCCAGCGAAAAAATTGAACTCGTCGGCCAGCTTGCCCCCGGCCACAAACGCGATTCGTTGCGGCCCCTTGCAGGCCGCCGCGTTGAGCATCCCGGCCCGCGTCGTGATCTTTTTATAACCCGGCAATGCAGACCATTGATCTTCTGGATCCCAAACGAAAACGCGTTTAAGCGCCTTGGTTTGTCGCCGTGTCCACGCCGTTTTTCCAGAGCGTGACGCCCCGGCGATGACGTAAAGCCGCCCGTCTTCGGTCTTCATGCGGGCACGCCCTCCACGCTTGCCACGGGTGCGCCAAATGTCACCGCTTGGCCCGCCGTGCTGGGTGGTGCGTCCGGTGCGAGGACAGCGCCCGCGCTAAACGTTGGCGCAATGCGTGCCGGTTCGGGCTTTTTGCGCGCCGCAATGTCTGCCGTGATGCCTTGGTAGCTGGTGAAGGCCAGCGGCCCGACAATCGCCACGCAAGCAATTTCTTCGCCCCATTCGCCAAACATGCCGCCCTGCATCCAGCCGTGTTTATCGCAGACCGCCGCAATGGCCCCGCCCGCCGTTTGAATCACCTCCGGCGTGTAGATGCCGACAAGCGAGGGGAACAGCGGCCCCAGCATGGAAACAACCACGGTAATCAGGCCGGTGATTTCTTTCGTGAGGTCAGCCGCTGGCGGTTTTTCCGCTTCGCCCGGTAAAGGTGGTGCTTCGCTGGCCGTGGCTTGCAGCGCCGCAAAATCGGCGGCTTGCTCTTGGTTCATGCTTTCGCGTTCGTCGGTCATGCCCCGGCCCCCGATAAAAATTTCAGTGCGTCATCAAATGCGCTTCGTGGTTTGGCCACGGGTAGCGTTACAGGTGCAGGCGCAGCCGGTGCAGGCGGTAAAACTTGCTTTTGTTCTTTCACCTTGGCCGCAGGCCGCGCCGGTGCTGGTTTGTCCTGATGTTGTCCAGGCGTTGCCTTGTTGGGTTCGTCTTGTGCAGTTCCAGCCGCCCACGGGTAGCGCGCCACAAAAGCCGCCACGCGCCGAGCGTCGCCGCCAATCCTAATTTGTTGGTTGCAAGTCGCTTCGCAAAAGCCGAAGGGGTGGCCGTTTTTGTCGTGGGTGATACGCAGTCCGCCCGCCGTGCCGCAGGATGGGCAATCAATGTGCCCCAGCACTTTTTTAACGATCATTTTTCGCCCTCAATTTGCGCCGTGAGGGTGTCCAGATGCGCCCCAATCGCTTCCAAAGCTGCCAGCAGGGGCAACACGTAAGCCCCGGCCATGATCTTGACGTGGCCCGGTGCTGATGCCCACGCCGTTTTCGCTTTCAAAATCTCCGCTTTCAGTTTGTCCATTGGCTTCTTTCGTACAGTTATTTACACAAGTCCAAGGCCGCGATGCGGCTTCAAATTCAGATACCAATGCGGGCACAGCGCCCGCAGTTTTGCGCGTGATCGTCCAAACATGGCGCGCCGATTCCACAATCCAATCGACAAGCCGCGTCGCTTTTCCGTTCATGTGCGCCATGTGCGCCGGGGTGTAGACCTCCCGGCTTTGGGTTTGCACGCCGATGACCTTGGCCGCCGCTGGTTCGCCGTAGGCGTTCAGGGTGTCGGGCAGTACCGTCGCCAGCTTGATAAGAGCGCCACGCCCGCAGAAAACGCCGCCTTGCGCGTTCACGTAGGCTTCCCACTTGGCAGGCTTGATGACTTCCCCGTCCTCACCCTTGATACGGTTACAGGCTTGATGCGCGTCAATCAGGTGGCCGGGTGCGCCCGCTGGCATGTCCTCGACCCGGCGCAACTCGCGCCAGACGCCGACAGGTGGCCCGCCGATTTGTTGAAACTGACGCACCGACCACGTGGCCGCCCACGCCTCTACCCGGTGGCTGGCTTCGATGGCGTTGTTCCCGAAAAGGTCTTTGTCCAGCTTGTAGCCGTCAATATTTTTGGCAACGTACTTGGCGATGTAGCCCGCAGCCGATCCGCGCTCTGGGTCAATCGTTTTGAAGTCCACCCGGTGATCGTGCGCGCCCTTTTCGTCTGGCGAGTCTTCCAGCGCATAGCGCCAGACCACGGCCCGGAAAGCGTCTAGGTGCTTGGCTTCTACAAAAATGAGCAAATGCCAATGAGGTGTGCCGTCGTGGTTGGGTTCGGCAATCCTGAAACCATATTGGCCGATCTTGTCGCGTTTGAGCTTGGCCCGAATGCGTGACCAGACCCGCGCTAGATACTTTTGAGCCTCACCCGGTAGCGTGCCGTCGTAACGCTGGTTTTCGATGACGCCGCCGCCCTTGATGGTGCGGAATTTGTGCATCCGGCTTGGGCATGTGACCGTGAAGAAAAGCCCCACGTGTCCGAGTTCAATAGCGATGCGTTCAAACCCGCTGATGCGCGTCATGAGTTCGGCCCGCCTGATCGCCTTGTTGGCCGGTCCAGTGGCCGCCAGTTCGGCCAGCGTGAAGGTTTGCCCGTGCTCGTTCGTTGCGTTGGTTGCGTCTAGGCTGGCCGCGTTGCGCTCGTTTTGCTCTGCCCGCCGCCACAGGCTTTCCGCGCTCACGTAGCAATCGCGCGCCCGGTTGACGTAGCCCAGACTGATAGCGCCGCCTTCGACAATTTTCGCGTGTGTGCGCCTGAGTTTTCGCCTCCACCACAGCGGGCACGCCAGACGCGCCAAGGCTGGCCCGTCTTTGATTTTGTCGTCTGGTGGTGTGATGCCCTGCCCCACAGCAAGCCGCCCCATAGCGGCCCGCAGGCTTGGCGCGTCGTGGCAGGTTTGCGCCATTTCCACCACGCGCCCGGATAGAAAATCCGCCGCGTCGCAAATGTCCGAGTCTTTGGCGTCCAGAGGCAGGCGTGAAGTGGCGAGCCGCCCGGTGATCTTGGCAATTTCCCGGTTCGCGTGATAGTCCGCGTCTTGCGTGCCCCCCGGCCATGCTTTGCCGCCCGGTAGCAAATCGGCGTACCGCTGGCCGATGCGTTTACGCCAGCGCGCAGGCAACCCGGCGAGCTTGTCAGCTTTGAATGCTTCACTGAGCCGGTGCGCTTCGCTCACGTGGTCAGTCGCCGCGCTCAGTTGGGAAAAACCGTGCAGAGCGCCGTTCAATTCGGGCGTTTGTTTCCCGGTTGAATCGGTCGATGTGCGCCCGGTATTCCCGGTTCATGCGCGCCGCTTCTTTGGTGGCGATTTCGAGGCTCAAACAGTCCACGTCGAGGACGAAACCGCCAAACGGTGAGGCATGGCAAACAGCCGCCCCGGTGGCCGTTTGGATGCTTTGGTAGGTCAGCATTTAGCGCAGCCCGAAGCATTGGATGAGCAGCAGGACAACAGCGCCGCCCATGGCCGCGCCGATGCAAAAGGCTTCTGTTACGGTTACAGGCATTCCAGCGCCTCCGCTTCGGCGTTGGCGTAGCTCATGCGCTTGAGGCTTTCCCGTGTGTTTTCCATGCTTTGCGCGATGGATTCCATGCCAAACATGACAAGGCCCAAATCCTCCGCGCTGATCTGAGCCGATGCGCTCACGGCCCGCAGGATGCCCAGATTCAGGGTTTGCCCGTCAGCGGAATGGGTCAGCACCAAACGGCCCCCGTTTTGCAGGCAAATCGTGTGTTTTTTCATGTCCAGCGGTTCCAATCGGTGCGATTAAAAAGGGTGCTGGGTACAGGAAAAAAACGGGTGGTTGTGTGTGTAAAACCTGCCCCA
>Ga0208426_1000204_pt1 | contig 10064 bp, 10 predicted proteins | sample DEB19_08_DNA_6_FD_184524 | JGI IMG/M metagenome (GOLD analysis project Ga0208426, IMG submission 184524) | Aqueous microbial communities from the Delaware River and Bay under freshwater to marine salinity gradient to study organic matter... | ecosystem: Environmental > Aquatic > Marine > Coastal...
CAAAGCGCTGGATTCGCCAGTTCCTCATCATCCCGCACTGAAACCACGTCAGGCGCTTGGCCCGCTCGCCTTGCTTGCCTGCGCTGATCCAACGCTGTGTTGACCAAAGCTCACCGTCTGCGCTGTATGACGTGCAAATGGTGGGGTTGTCAGTCATGGCGACTTGGCCGGACAGCGGGACAAGCTCCAGCTCGTTGATGATGGCGCCCTTTCCTTCGTTGTAGACGATGGCCGTGCCGAACTCCCAGCGAACATGGGTGCCCCAGTGGGACGAAACCTCATCGCTCAGATAGCCGTACTTCCCGGCCACTGGGTCTGCTGCGTTCCATCGGTCATAGCACCAGACATGCCCCTTTGCGCGGTACTTCTCAAAGCCTTGAGTCGCGCTTGTGAGCGTGAACCAGACGTGTTCACCAGTAGCCTTTGACCCGTTCAGGTCGTACACCACGCAGCGGTCAGGCAAGTGGATGTAAATGTGCGCGTGAGAGCCGGTCATCTTCGACTCGACAACCACTTGAGACAATTGCGCCTCTGTGTACGTCGCCAGAATCTTGTCAATCTCGTCAGTGCTGATCTTCTCAGACGATCCAGACCCAGCAATGTGCACAGCAGGCGGTTCGTTTCGGCCAGATCCAACGAAGGCGATCACGTCACCAAAGACGCAGGCTGCATGTGTACCAATGACGCCGCGCTGAACCTGCGCACCGTCAACACGCGAGAACGGGAAGAAGTCGCCGCCGACGTTTGCAAACACTTCGATGGTGTGCCGGTTGCCCGCGTAGATTTCGCCGCGAAGCTTCAGGACGCACACAATCGGGTCAGGATCAACTTCGGACGATCCGTACTTGAGCGGGTTCACCTGTGTTGGGTCTGTCAGTTCAGTGACGACAAGAGACGTGCCATCGGTGGACATGAAGTACCCGTCAACCCATACATGATCGATGGATGGCCCCAGGTCTGCGTCCGTCACCTGCGTGAGCGTTGAACCATTCCAGTAGTACAGCCGACCGCCTGAGCTGATCGACAGCCGGTCAAACGAGTAATCGAAGGAGCACCAACCGCCCGGGCCAACATCACCAATCACGGCCAATGCGCCGGGAGCGTCAATGCTGACCAGCTTTGTTCCCATGACGCGATACATGCCGCCACGCCACTCAATGCCGCCACGATCAGCACCAGGCCCAACGCCCTGCTGAACCAATCCATAACCGGGCCGCAGGTAGCCATTGGAGATGCCGCTGCGCACAGGCACAGGGATCATGTTCACCGGGTACGACGTGCGAACCTGAGCCTTGTTGTCTGCGTAGATGCCGGAAAGGATCGGTACTTGCATCGCTTACGCCTTGGACCCGCGCACCTCGTAGGTGTCAACGCCGATGCACAGAAGGCCGCAGCATGGGTCTGTTGCGCCGGTTGTGCGCTTGTCGGTGACGGTTGCGGTTCCGGCAAACGAAACCACGCCAGCGCCAACGTAGATTTGCGAGAACCCGGCGACTCGACCAGTGTTCACGGTGACGGTGCAGGTCACTGGCGTCAGCAGGACGCGCCCATCATCAGCGTCAATGGCCGTGTACGTTGCGCCCAAAGTGCCGCCGGGAAGGCCAGTTGCGATGCTTGGCACAGGCTCACGCGACAACGGATCAACCACCACAGGCACCCGGTTTGCATTGGCAACAGGCTGGGGCTGCGTGTAATAGCTGATCGGGCCATTGAACAGAAGCACGGTGATGATCTGAGCCGCAGCAAACGGCCCGAGGAACACATCAGCCAATCCGATGGTATAGATGTTCCCTGCGACGATGGCTTGACCGGACCCGCCTTCTGTGAATGTCAGTGTGCTGCCAGCAGGCAGGGTGATTGAAGTGTTTGCGTTGATCGTTGCCATGATTTAGCCCACCCGATACCAAGTTGATGTGACGGCCTCGAACTTCATTTTGAAGAAGCCGTTAGCCGAGAGAGATGCAGGCGCACCAGCGACGGTAGAGCCAGAAGATGTGACAGTGAGCGTGGCGACCGACTGCGTACACGTCACTTGGACTTCTTGGCCGTGAACCGAATCGCTGGCGGCAGGCAAAACAACAGTGCCCGCAGCGTATCCGGCAGCAGGCGTCAGCACCAGCCACGCATTCACGTTGTCAGGCGGCGCAACCGTGGCCGTGAAGCCGGTTGCATTGGGTGCGCTGTACTGCGTTGCGTTGCTGGACGTGCCCGGCAGGATGAACGCCGAAAGCTGAGACAGCGACATCTTGCGAGTGTCGCCATTCTCTGTGGACCACACGGGCACCAGATCACCCGATTGCAGAGTGCTGGCAGTTGAGTATCGGTTGATGTCAGCCATCATCACTCCACAATGACGCCTCCTGAACCGTCGGTGACGGGCTCAGAGGCAGGGGAAAGGAACGGATTCGAGAAACGGTTGCCAGCACCTGCGGGCATCGTTGCGGGGATCTTCTGGCGCGGAGGAATGAACCCGCGAGCCATGAGGATGTCCTTCGTGAACTTTGCGCGGGCCTTTGTCGTCTCGCTCACAACGCGGCCAAACATCGGACCAATGAGCACGGCCAGATTGGTGTAAACGGCCTCAATCGAAACGTCGGGGATACCGCTGTCTTGATCGAGGTCACTCGTGCCGAGAGTGCCGACCGGGTAGCCGATGCGGATGCCCTCGGCATTCCATCCAGCGATCAGCACATCAAGACGGCGCTTGACAGATTCAAGCTGCTCAGGCTGCATGTCGAAGACGTAGGACGCGAGGCCCAATTCCTCAAGGGCTTGAGTCACGATGTCCCGCTTCTTCCACATGATCAGCCTTTCAAAGCCTCGGCAATGCGTTCTGCCAGCTTGGCATCAGTCGTGCGACCGTCGAACTTCAGGCCCAGATCGTTGGCCTTCTGCTCAAGTTCGGCGCGAGTAGCTGGAGCATCGTCGCTCACAACATCAGGCACAGGAACCTTTGCAGCATCAGCAGCAGCAGCCGCAGCTTCAGGCAAAGACTTGAACCAACCAGCTTCAGCCGTGGCATCGTCCTGATCGTCAGGCACAACGATGTACTCAAACATCACGCCATCGGCCAAGTGCGGGCCGGGAACCTTGAAAAGCATCGACATGTTGAACCTCTTGTGAAACGGGGGCCGAAGCCCCCGCAGTCTCATCAGACTTGGTTTGCCAGGATCGTGCCGACCATCTCAGGATTCAGCACAGTGGCTGCATACAGAGTGGTGTAGCGGCAGGTCACCTTGCCGGTCAGGTGGTTGAAGTTGTACGACATGATCAGGGGAACGCCCTGCTTGGTCGTGGCAGTCATCACCTCGGCACCTTGACCGGACGGGAAAGCCAAGCGGCCATAGTCCAGAGTCACAGCGCCTTGTGCCCAGAAGATGTTCGCGGGCTTGGTGGCCGTGTTCAGGAACACCAGCGGGGCCGTGTTGGCGGCTTGTGCCGACACGTTCTGGTAAGGGCCGGACGACACCAGCGCAGGGGTGATGGTCAGGTTTGCGCCGCCGCCAGCAACCGACAGCACGCGGAACGTCATCAACTGGCCGGTGTCCGACTTGTCGATGTTGTGCACCGCGTTGACACCAGTGATGGTGAAAGCGTCACCAGCCTTGATGTTGGCGATGTTGGCGCCACCCACGTTCAGCACCATTTGACGGTTGTCGGTGGGGACATCGCCGGTCATGGCCGTGACAGTGTGCGACTGGTTGCCGCTCACGGTGGTGCCGGACACAGTGCCGGTCACGGTGATGTTTGCCACGTTGTCGGTGCGGAATGTCGAGAAGCCGGCGATGTCAGGTACCTTGGAGCGCTCGTAGGCCGACTTGTTGATGTCGCCCATGTAAGCGCGGTTGCCCAGATCCTTGGCCACGTCCTTGTGATCGAACGGGCCCAGGAACATCTTGCGTTCCGAGCCAGCGCCGATGCCACGCGACAGCATCAGGGCCTCAGCGGTTGCAGCGTCATCCCATGCAATGGCGCCGACCTTCTTGACGAAGATCGAAGCACGAGCAGCGGCGGCGGCATACAGGTTCTTGTCGATCTCAGCGGCCAGACGGGTGGCAGCAGCCTTGCCCATGCGGGTCTTGTGCACAGGGTCGCGCAGCTCCTTGGCGTCCAGCGAGAACAGTACGTTGTCGGGCGAGCGGTAGACCGTGGGGACTTGACGCTGCACCAGATCGGTGGGGGTTGCGCCGGAGATGTCCAGGCCGGTGGTCACGGTAGCCATGTAGTCCATGGGCTTGTAGAACGTGTCGCCAGCGCGCTGCATGGACTGAGGATCGGGGAACGACTTCTCTGCCTCGTTGGAGATGATGCAGGCGGAGTCGTAACCCTCCACGTATTCCTCGAACATGATTTCGAGGTCTTTGGTCAACTGGTTAGCCATTTTGGGCTCCTTTGGAATGAACGGATGAATAAAAAGGGACTTGTCCCGGTTCACTCATCCGTTACGCCCGGATGGCTGGCAGTCAACGCTGCGCGTGAAGTGCGCGAATCTTTGGCGGCATGTTATCACACCGCCGTTTTCTTTCAACCAGCCTTGCGCTTGGCCTCCAGATACTTGGAGTAGTCGCCGGTTTTGTTCGCCTCTTCCCGCAGCTTCTCCAGATTTGTGGATGTCATCGCAGGCGAGCGCCCGCCAGCACCACCACGGACGACACGCTCAGGCGCCGGGATTGACTTCTTCGGTTGTTGCTTCACGTTTGCCATCATCTCTCCAATCGCCACAGCGAACTCGACAGGGTCTTTCATAGCCGACAGGGCTTGAAGCGCCTTCGGGCTCTTGTAAAGGGCATACACCAGTTCAGCCGGACGCTTGGCACCCTTGACCATGATGCCGATTTGCGTCTGGCTCAGGGCCTCCTGTACGGTGGCTTCGGCTTCCTCAAAGTCATCGACGGGAATCGCCTTCTTCTGCGTGTCGTACTGCGTCAGCCGGTCGGTCCAAGCCTTCTGTTCGGCCTCTTGCTGCGCCTTCTTGGCCTGCTCCTGCTGATCGAATGCGGACTTGCGAGAAACCCACGCCTTGTAATCGCGGGTGAACTTCTCGTCATCAAAGCCGCAGCCCTCGAAAGTAGGCTCCTCACCAACCACGACAGACTCGACCTGCTTGGTCTGGACTTCGCGCTCCTTCTTCAGCTCCTTCAACTCGCGCTGCATCTCGCGGTTGCGCTGCCGAAGCTCCTTCACCCAGTTCGGCGCGGTGGCTTCCTCTTGCGGTTCGGCTTCTTCTTCAAAGCCCGCAATGGTCAGCTCGACGCCTTCCGGCTCACCATCCGGCGCGGCGCCTTCCGGGGCCAGCTCGCCATCAGGGCTATCAGGATCAACGTCCTGATCTTCCGGAAACATCGGCGCCGATTGGTCGTCGATCACTTCGCCTTCTTGGGTGTCAATCTCGCTCATACGCTTTCCATGCTCGGCCAATTCGGGGGCCGGTTCCCGTTACTCCGCGTGTGCGGGAATCTCACATTGTCGGTGATTGTGGCGTCTGAGGTGCCTGGATCACGTCAACCTGCGGCGCTTCTGGCGTGATCCGGTCCAACAACTGCAGCGTCTGCTCGTTGTTGCTGTTCTCGATGTTGGACAGCGTTTCCAGCGTCTTGGCCTTGGTCAGATCAGTGTCAGCCGCAGCCTTGACAGCCTTTGCCGCAGCCTCTTCCGCTGCAGCCTGAAGGTACTGTTGATTGGCGTCAGGCTTTTCACTTGCCTTCGCTTCGTCCATTTGCTTTTGCTCTTCGTCGGTCGGCTTGATTGCCCCCATTGCGACAAGGCGTTTACGTGACCATGCGTTGACGTCTGTCATGCCTTCGCCTTCCATGTTCATGAGCATCAGCGATTCCAGCACCGTGCGGGTCTGTGGGTCTTGCGTTGCCATGATGGCGCTCACAAGGCTCTGAACCATGCCCTTGCGACGGGTAGACGACGATGGACCAGGAACAGCGACCACATTGAACTTGGCCTTGCTCAAGTCGTTCTCTACCGTCTGAGCGCCATTCTTCATGTTTGGTTGCTGCATCTCCAACACCTGCGGCTGGCCTGCCTTGTCCATGCCGCGCATCTTGCGTCCCTTGACCGAGTACAGCACCTTTGCCATCGAGAGCCACACCTCAGCACTGCGCTTTTCAGCCTTGGACGCATTGCTGACGTAGATGAACGCTTGCATGTCCAGCTTGTCCTGAACCAGCTCCACAGCCTTGCCAGAGATGTTTGACACGATCTTCTCGCCGTTCTGCTGATTGCCTAGAACGTCGTTCAGATCCTGTTCCGTGACCTGCATCAACGCAGCCAGCGCAGGCGGCACCATCGGCGGCTTCGTGTAGCCCAATGGCCCGATGTGCGCGATTGTCCCGTCAGGGTTGCGCAGCGGTTCAGCCAGAAGGAATCGGTAGTCCTCGACATCATCATCAGCCCACAACTGCTGGTGGACCATGACCTGTTCAGCACTGAAAATCGGCTTTTCAACGCTGGAGAACGCAGAGATTTCCGCCAGCTTCGACCGCTGCATGTTTGCCAATCGCTGCGGGTCTTTGGCGTTGCGAACGTGGCCGATGCAGTGCTCAACACCATTCAGGAACAACTGCTTTCCGTAGACCGGAATGATGGGGATGACACCGCCAGGGATCTCCCCGCAATCCTCAAGCACCTTCGACCCGCTCAGGATGTACTTGCGCACCACCTTATCAGACACGCGGCGGCGTGACGACAGCGTGAACCCACGAGACTTGAGAGAGTCCTCAAAGCCCTCTTCTTCCAGATCCGCATCGGTCACGATCTCGACCGACTCAAGCGGGCCGGTGTACGTGTATTCCCAATACTTGCGCTCTGTCTTGCGGTAGTACTCCGCCACATAGACACAATCAGCCGTTGCCCATGTGAACGAACCCCAATAGCCGCGAGTATCGACCGGCCAATCGACCGGGTTGTCGTCGAACTCGTCCTTGTAGCGGCCCACCGTGTACGGCACCAGCACGAAGCATCGGCGAGCGTCAGCCTTGTCCTGCCTTTTGGCGTCAAGGTCAAAGAACACCGTCAGATCGGCGTCGTTGATGGCCTCAAACTTGATCCGCTGGCGTTCTTCGCTTGGGTCGTCCTCGTCCTCATAGTCCGCACACAGCCGCCACGCACCGAAGCCTCCCTTGATGGCCTCCTGAACAGCGTTGACTTTGACATCCTCCGCACCTGAATCCTGCTCATCGGCCCGCATCAGCATGTCGCAGGTTTCCGCCAGATCATCAGCCTCGACCCCATCCTTGCTCACGAAGTCAGCATCTACCGGGTTGTTCCGGTACTCGTTGACCAGCCGCTGGCAGGCCAAATGCACCTTGTTCACCTCGAAGCGCGGCTTGTTGGCGAACTGCTCACCCAGTGATCCATCCCACTGCGCGCCACGCTCATCACAGAAGCGGCGATCCTCGAAACACTCGCGGCGGATGGGCTCCTGTACTTCCCAGATGTCGCTCATCTCGGCAACAGCCTCTCGGTGCAGGTCGATCAGTGCTTGTGTCTGGCGCATGGCGGGCATTCTGTGGGGTTCGATGGGCGCATTCTATCGCGCAGGCTATCGGCGGGCAATTGGACGTGATGGCGGGATCATTTGCACAGAAACCGGCGCGACTTGAGCTGCAGCGCGTCTTGCACCTTCGCAGGCGTAGCGCAGTGCGTCAATGACGTGGTTTTTCTTGTCCTCCAGCACCGGCAGCACCTTACCCGTCAATGGGTCAGTCTTGTAACTGTAGAGGGTCAATTCGTCAATGGTGTGAATGCAGCGCGGATGCACGATGATGTCGAACGACTTGAGCCACTCGACTCCCTCCTCTAGTGACTTCGGCCCCTTAACGGCTGGCATGATCTTCGGGAAGCCATTCTTACGCATGTGCGAGATGGTCTCAGGGCGCGCTGAGTCAGCCGTAATCGGCCATTTCTCAGCCTCTGGCACAGTCATGAACAGGGCCGGGGTATCTGTGATTTCACAGCCAACCATGTACGCCTCATGGTCGATGTAGAGGCGTCGCCCGTCGATGTGGCATCGAATCAGGGTTGTAGGGTCAACCGAGAAACCCCAGTCAGCACCGAGGCGGAACACTGCACCGCTAGGCGCCTCGAACTCTTCGATGCTCCAGTTCTTGAACACCCGCGCTTCACTGTTTCGGACGTACTCGCCAAGCCAAACGTGAGCGTATTTGTCTGGATCGCGCCGCTTGTCGTACTCCATTTCCTCGCGCAGCACATCCGGGAACCACGGGTTGTCCACAAAGTTCACCGGGATCACGACAGCGTTAGGAGGCGGGTTTTCACCCCTAAGCAGCACGTCTACCGGGTCTGTTGATTCGCCCGGGTTCCATGTGAACCACAGTTCGGAGCCGGGCTTACGAATTGTTGGGCGCAACAGGTCAAGGCTGCGCTGGCTCATGCTCTGGGCCTCTTCGACCCACGCGCAATCCATACCCTCCAGAGACTTGATCGAATCAGCCGTGTGATTCTGCATGCCTTGAAACAGGATGATCCCGTCGCCAGTCACAGACTTGATACACGACTCTTGAACGTCGAAGTACGCACCGGCGTTCATGCTCTGGATCTTGGTTTCGAGTAGCCGCTTCACAGACTGATTCAGCGACTTCTGCACCTCACGGACGCAGACTGTCCGGCGCTTCTGGTCCATTACGTGCGCTTCAATGACCATTTCGGCCACGCCGTGCGACTTTCCGGACCCACGGCCACCCCACGCACCCTTGTAGCGGGCAGGCTGCAACATTGGCAGCATCCAGCGCGGGGTGTCTAGGATCAGCTCACTCATGCCTTGGGGTCAACAACCCGGCGCGTGATCGTCTTGATTTCAAGCGGGCCACCATCCGGGCCGGTGTGAGCTGTTTCGCTCTTCTCGCGCCAATCCTTTGGGAATCGTGCGGCCATTGATCGGGACCAAACCGACGCCTGAAACTGTCCGGTTTGTGGCGGCATGATGAGGTTTGTTCGCCCCATCGACTCCCACCATGCTTGGCTGCACTCCCTTGCATGTGTCAAGGCTTGCAGAAATTCAGGGTTTGCGGCAGGCCAAAGCTGCTCCAGCGTGTTGCGGGCGACACCAATATCTGCCGCCATTTCCACCACCGACATGCCGAGGCGGCCAAGCTCAATGACTCGCTCGCAATACTCTGGCCGGTAGTCTGTCGGGCGTCCTGCTGGCATTTCATCCTCCACTGCGCTCTAGCGCGATGGTGTCATTCTAGCTCAGGGCTTAGAAAGAGGTGGAGTAGCTCAAGGCCACCGTGTCGCGCCGCTTTGTCAGAACCCATCCGGTGAGCTTTACGCCAACGAAAGCGCCAGCGATGTTCCACGCCATGTCCTTGCCGCTGAAGCCTGATCCGCCGCTTCGTGCGTCATGAAGCTCTTTGATGACGCCGGGGATGGTGGCGACGGCAATGGCCTCAGTGTCGGTCAGGCTTGGAAAGATCGTTCGGACGGCAGCGCCGGACACCACATGCACGGCAAAGTGCTTTTGCTTGTCTGCGCCAGTCCATTCGTCTGCATTGGCCTGAGTGGCTGCGATGGCGAGAACTGCAGAGATGATGTGTTTCATGGCGTGCCTCGATTATGGATCATGGAGCGGGGAGCGGGACTCGAACCCGCAACCACTGACGTGGAAGGACAGTGCTCTGCCAATTGAGCTATCCCCGCATGTGAGGGGCTTTCACCCTCGCGCTTGTCGGATCTCATCCACGCAGCCGATGATGTGATGGTCGAGGGGCCGGAGGTGATCCCGGCAGGCTGGTCCATCGCAACATACCCCAGGCTTTCAGGGCCTGGCTCGTTCCCAGAACTTCACGTTTAGCGAGTAACCATCTCGCATTCCCTCGGGTCTGACCACACCCAGAGCAGTCCCACCAGTTGCAATCGTCGGGCTGACATGCCCGTGGTGGCTTGCTTGATCTGCGCTCTATGGTCAGACCCGAAGGCCCTAGCCGTACAGCTAAGGTTCGGGTTTTGGCGTGTGTTGCTCTCGATTTGATTATACATTCGATGCCAACTTGGCAATGTGCGCGCCGGTGGACTTTTCAGCAGCCTTGACCGTC
>Ga0208426_1000205_pt1 | contig 10045 bp, 9 predicted proteins | sample DEB19_08_DNA_6_FD_184524 | JGI IMG/M metagenome (GOLD analysis project Ga0208426, IMG submission 184524) | Aqueous microbial communities from the Delaware River and Bay under freshwater to marine salinity gradient to study organic matter... | ecosystem: Environmental > Aquatic > Marine > Coastal ...
TTAGAAACAGGCCCGATACTAAGTACATCGCCAACTACAAACGGGGAATCATTAACCTTGCATACCAATTCAGCAGTAACTAGGGTTGGTGCACCTGCTAGTCCGTGCGTTAACGCAATAGTAGCGTTTGGGCTAATTGTCTGCTCTGCCGACACATAGGACTGCGTGAACATTGCCCCTGCAACCGCTGCCGCCACTTCGCCATCAACGTATGCCTTACTCGCTGCATCTGTTGGATCTGTTACGGCATCAACACCTTGGATTCGTCCAGTCCCGCCAAGAGTGATGGCTCCGCTAGTTACAACAGCGGAGTCAGCGGTTAGCGCCGCCAGCGTAGAAGCGCCAGTAACTGCCAGCGTTCCGGCTATAGTTGCCGATGCGCCAGATAGCGCGCCCACTGCCGCGATAGACGATGCCGCAGCAATTGCCCCAGTCACTGCCATTGTCCCGCCGACTGTCAGCGTGTTGCCGATAGTCGCGTTATTTTGGACAGTCGCCGTGGTAGTAATGACTGTATCAGAAAAGCCTACGTCACTAACGCCTAATGAGATCACCGGAAGCGACGAGTAGAATGCTTTGCCTCCATTTACAGTCCCGCCCTGTACTCGCACTGTTCGGCCTAATGGAAACTCATCGGTTGAATTGGCATCAAACGCCCGCACCCACGCGCCAGCGCCAGTCAAATATATGCCGTTATCTGCTACCGTAAGCTGGTTTTTTACCAGTACGCGACTAGCGCTAGTCAGAATACCGTCTATCGTCTGCTCCCCTGACAACATAAGCGGGCCAGTTGACGCGCATCGAACGGGCAGGAATGCTGCGAGGGCAGCAGCGGCTACCCCGTCAATGATGTCCAAGTTCGCATTCAGTTTCGTGCCCCATGTGTTAATGGAAGCGCCTACCTCTGGCTTAACAAGGCCGAGGTTAGTAGTCGTTGTGTCAGCCATTTTCTACGGACTCCCAAGTCACACCGTCAGGGTTTTCTTCAACATAGCCGTCAACAACATAGCCGGCCTCGAAATATAAGGACTCACCGACCCATTCAGGGACGATAGTGTCTGGCGCAGGGTAACTAACCAATTCGAGCGCCCCGCTGCACTGGCGTTGTGCCGTGAAATTGTGACCTGACGTTGTCGTCTGCCATTTCATCAACAGCAGAGTCAAAGAACGATGCCCATATTGTAGGGTCATCACGTAAGTACGCAGCGGCCTGTGTCAGTACGCCGTAGATATAAACGTCAGGGTGTGCGGACAGCAGCCAGTTTTCAAGCAATGTATCAGTCAGCGATGGCACTTTGCGAAAGTAGGTCATCTCGATTGTGATGGCAGCGCCAGGTACTGGAATCAACTCTAGCCGGTTGCCGACTATGGAGAAGTAGCGAGAGGCACCGGCAGCATGATTCGCACGTAATGCGTCAGCCGCTTGGGGTGTAACGTATTCGAGGGCAGTCACCGGCGAGCTATTCACCTGAATGTTGCGCATCTCAAGGAAATCAGCCGGTAACGTACTAAACTGCTTATCAATTACGGCAGTGACCCGATACTCCATGTTACGGCTTCGGATGATGCGGTTAATTCGCGCCTCGGCCAGTTCAATAAACGTGGGAATCATGTCCGTAAGGTCATCACGGTTTAGAAACTTGGCAATGGTGATCTTGAGCGCGGGCAGGTTCATATCTTATCGACCGTCATTAGATGGCAGTATTCGCGTGATTTTATCATGCCCAAAATATATGCGCTTGTTTCATCTTGGCTCATGTTGGCCTTGGTGCAGTGATTCTTCCACTGCCAGTAAAGCACAAGCGGGACAGTGGCCACTTTCTTGCCCAGCCCATGATCCTTGTTGTTTACACCTGAATTACGCTCTGCTTTGTTGTTGTCGAGAATCAGACCAACATCCTGCTTTTTCTCGATGACTGCCGTATCGGTCGCTGCGTCATAGTGAAAGTATGACGTTATGCCCGTGAAATCGTCGTGAGAAAGTAGCCGTCCAGCCATTGCAAATACCTCAGATAAAAGAAGGGGGCCGAAGCCCCCCGCTTGTTTAGGTCAGGTCACGAGCAACGCCGTGTGCCTTCTCATTGTGCACCTTCAAGCCCCACTCGGTTACGAGCAGCATACGGTCTGCATCGCCAGTCTTTGCGAGGTTGATCTTCTCGAAAGGGCGCAGGAAGCATACCGAGGCCATGCTGGTATCAATGTGGTAAGCCACATCGGCAGCGATGAATCGGCTAGGCACAATTTCCAAATTACCGAAGTCGGTAACGTAGATGTCAGCCGCGCCGACAATAGTGCTTTGCTTTGCGCCACTTGCGTTATAACGCTGAGCAGCAATGCCGGGGAAGGCAGAGGCTTTCTGTTTCAGCGTAGAGCCAACCAGCAGCATCTTGGCGTTACCGCCATTTGCCCACACCTTGGCCTGCACATTCTTCAGGATAGTCTCAGACCATGCGCGAGGCGTACCCGCACCAGCAGCAGCATTTGGGTAGCCTGATGTTGTGCCGGAGAGAGTAGGATTTGTTGCGGTTGCGCCGTTGTCGGTATTGGTGCGAAGGAACGCGCCCAAACCGGCAGACTTGCGGGCGGTAGAGCTATTGCCTGCAACAGCGGCCTGACCGGACACCATCGTCAGCTCCATGTCACGCTTCAGCTCGGAGGCAGACTTGGCCATTTGGTAAGCCATTTCGGACTTACGACCAGCCTTATCTACAGCTTCGAGCGAACCAGACACGGATACAGTCTTGCGGCTGATCTGTGTGTAGTTGCCCATGCGAACGGTCGGCGTTGGCTCAACAGCTACAGCATCATCGCCTTCGATCTGGGCATTGGACAAGCTAGCGGCTGCTAGTGCGTCTTCCTGCCACTCGAAGTACGTCGATTTGGCTGTGCCCTTGCCGATATTTGACATGAACGGGGTTTCTTCTGGGCTGATGTTATAAATAACATTGGCCAAGTCTTCGCGGATGCCTTTTGCATCGTAGGTATCGAAGGTATTTGTAGGTTGTCCCATGACGGTATTCCTTTATAAAAGAGTTTTGAAGTAGGCGGCAGCGTCTTGCACTGTGCCCGATTTTGCCAAGCGTGTTTTGATCTTGCTCTGCTCGCTCCCAACAGTCTTGGGTCTGGCGTTGACGACCGGAGTGGCCTTAGGCTTCACCTCCTGACGTTTCGCAACCAAATCCCGATACTTCATAGCGTCACGCATAAGAGCCACGGCGCGGGCATCATAGAGTTGTGATAGTTCTTCATCACTGTACCCATAAGCCTTGCCAGTCTCGCGTACCTTAACCTTCTCTGCTTTGGCTACGTCTTTGTCCAGCCATTCTGGAATTAAGGACGCTAAAGCCTCTTGCTGATCGGCCAGATACTTCTGCATCTGCTGCTGTTGTTCGTGCTGCTGTAAGCTATTTAATCGCTGCTGCTCCTGCTCCACTGCCTGACGATTTTGCTGATACTGGAAGACCTGACTTAGTTGCTTGGCGTATGCAATCGGGTCTGTGTACTGCAAGCTCTCATCAATCTGTGGCTCATCGGCTAGCTTGGCGCTTAACTGCCCTAGCAACTGCGCGTACTGAGCGCGTTCATTGCGTACAGACTCATATTCCTGCTCGGCTGCTTTACGCTGCTCTGCAAGCTGCTGTGTCTTCCGCGTGTAGTCTTGGGTGCGCGAATAGCCTTTGAGTAACTCATCTTCCGGTACTTCGACTTCTTCACCGTCAATTTTGACTTTGAATGTCTTGGCTACCGGCGCTGGCTCATCATCACCTTCGTCTACTTCTTCCTCTGATTCGGCCTCGTCATCTACCTCGTCGGTAGCGACTACCTCGTCATCGGTCTTGGCCTGACTCTCATCTACTTCCTGACTCTCGTCAGATAGAATACCCATCATGGCGGCTGTTGCATCGAAACTTCCGTTAGGAGTCGTTTCAGTGGTCATAATATCACCTATTTCTGTGCTGCGCGATGGCGGCGGTTTTTAATGTCTACTTCGGCTTTTACCCCTCGCTGCTCAACGATTCCAAGCTCGTAGCGCAGCTCCTCAAGGACTTTGGCCTTGATGTATATGCGCTCGCGCAACTGGCTGTCTGGCTCTGCTGAGTTGAGAAAGTCGTAAACGTACTTGTCGGCTAGCGACTTGAACGCATCAATAAACACCTGGCTCTGAAGAATCTGTCTCGCCTCAGAGCCGCGTTGGACAGTTTGTTCTTCCTTTTCCATATCATCACCTTTGTGTGTGCCGCCCGCGTTATTGCGAACGCTCTGGGGCCGAAGCCCCGAGTTCTTTAGTCGTCCATCTCATCTTGCTGGATAAACCCGACAGCGCCCTCAATGTTTGCCTGTCTGGCCTGCATCTCAGCCATCATTGCACCAAGCTGCTGGACTGCCTGTGTTAACTGGCTTTGATCCGTATTCTTAGCCTCAGCATCGTATGCCTTCTGGATTGCATCACGCTCATCTTTGGCCATTTGCTGCAACAGCTTGGCCTTCTGCATTTCAAGTTCAAGCATCATCTGCTCGCGCTGCATCTCTAGCTTGGCCTGCTCATTCTGTATCTTAGCCGCCTGCACCATTGCATCATGGTCTAGCTTTTGTTGCTTAGCATACAATTCGGCCTCAATTCTCATCTGTGCAGACTGTGCCTGTAGCTGTGCTTTCTCTTGTTCGACCTGTGCCAGCATCTTGGTCGCTTCAGCATTAGGGTCAGTCTGTGGCTCGCCTTGCTGCTGTGGAACATCATAATCCATTGGCACCGGCATCCAGAATTGAGCCGCATCCTTGAATCCAGCCAGTTCGGCTATCTTGGCCATCGTGTTACGAATCTGCCCAAGCGTCACCACTCCGTTGTTGGGGCCAAGTGCACTGTACGTCTCGCTCTGCTTTTCCCATTGGTATTGCAGCATTGCCAATCGCTGCTCTGTAGTGCCTGCTGATAGTGCGACATTGATTGTCACATCCATCTTGGCGTTCCAAGGGCGAGGGTCAACAGGGATAAACTCGTTGCGTAAGCGGACAATGCGCGGCTGATCTTGGTTTGTAACCATCAATTCAAGCAGGATGGCGTACATACGCTTCAGGCCATTGGCAAAGTTCCGGCAGATTAGCTCAATCTGGCCTTGTCCGCTCGCAATGGCAGCATTAGCCACCTCTCGGGTTACGTTACCAAGCATCGCCGCATCAACGCCCATAGAAGCACCGGTAATGCCTGTGCGTGCTTCTTTGACTTGGCGCATATAGTCCAGCACTGGGAAAGCGGCCTGCCCGTTAAACGGCTGTGATAGATTGGTCACACCATTAGGTGTCCGCATACGGATGATTGCGCCGATCTCATTATTCAGCACATCCTCGATATTAGCGTCATTCTCAACAACGCCAAGCCTTGGGGAAATAGACTGGGCGAGGCTGTCGAGGGTTAGCCGTAGGATTTGACTGTTAATACGCTGAACGTCATATAGGCGGTCAAACATCCCCTCAGAGAAGAAAGCGTGAGGGTTTGGCGACATGGACAGCTTGAAGAATGGAATGGTATCGACTGGCTCTGACTTTAGAATCTCGTACCCTGGCCCTGCCGTACAGACCTTGAGCAGTTCGGCTATGCCGTCACCATCCAAGTCGTAGCGCGTGTACGCCTCAACGTACATGACCTTCTGCATCCCTTCATTGGCAGACATAGCGCCCGACATACCGTTATTAGGCTGCCGTGCAACTACCTCAGCATTAGTGGATAGTTCGCTGTCGCCAACGTACTCCATCATCTCCTCACGGTCATACCCCATGGATACGAGTTCGTTGACCGTAAGATGGCACCGATGCGCCACAATCTCAGCGTCATCAAAATCAGTGGCGCGGCGGTCGATAAGGAATTGCTCTGGAGGCAGGGCCATAACCCTGAATCGCTTTTGGGTAATCTCCCGCTTCAGGATGGCATCGAACGTGCCGTCTGCTGCTTGGCCGACCTGTAACTCTCCGTCTTCACCGGCCAGCACCATAACGCCTTGCTCATCCAGCCCTTGAAACTGCTGAACGCTTACGTCTTCTTCTTCTTCATGCCATACCTTGCCAATGCCATCGCCAAATAGCAGGCCATCGACAGCGCAGTCTCGGAATTGACTGTACCAATCATTGTCCTGATCTAGGACGAAGTTCACATAGTCGGTCGCCTGCTCAGCGGCGGCTACATCCTCTTGCGTCCGAGGCTGGAACTCGACAACGCGCTCGCCTCCAAAGAAAGTACGCTGCACGCTCGGCAGGATGGACTGCACCACGTCATGCACATCACGGCAGACTACCTGACTCCGGCCATCAGTTTCATCGCCAAAGCGGTCGCCTCGATAGTATTCCATTGCCTTGGCACGGCCAGGGCTAACTTCCTCATCAATGTAACTTACCGCGTCCGTCAACATGGCCGCTAGCGTGTGCTCAAAGTCTTCTGGTAGTTGGGCCATGTTATTTGCCTATTAGTCCGTATGGGAACGAGGGTTTATCTTCCTCATCGTCTAGCATTGTACGGTAAAGCCCACGATTTGTGGCCTTTGTTATTTCTGGGTTTAGGAGGCCGGATCCGGTTTTTTGGCCGTTCAGCGCTAATAGATCGGATTCATTGCGGCGCATCGGGTCGAAGGCGGCGAAGCGTGAGCGTAGTTGACTTGGGTTGGTGAAGGCATAGCTTGTGCCATCGCCTTCTTGCTGATTCTTGTAGCTGACACCATCATAGTCGTTTTGCGCCAATACATCGCGCATCTGTTGGTCGTAACGGCCTTTCTCTTTCCAGTCAGTGTCGATTGCACTAGCTATCTGCTTGCCCTTGCCCTTAGCGAGCAACCCTTTCTTTTCAAGCTGCGGCGCTAATGCGTCAGCATGGAATGAGCCTTCATCTTTAACGCGCAGCATGTTTGCGTACTTGCTAGACATCAGCGGAATAATGTTCGCCTCATCTGCGTAGTTGACGCCGCCTGCACCCATGGCTTTGGCTCTGTTGTCAGCCTGCTCTAATGTGCCAACATGAAAACCAAGGTCAGACTTAGCTGGATCAATTACACCTGAGCTAAGATCGCCTCGCGTTGAGTGATAAAGCTCTTTGCCGCGTGCAGTGTTGAAGCCCATAGCTTTGGCACGCTGCATCGGCGTATTGCCCGCCGGCAAGCCCAGTCCGCCCTGCTCAAAAGGAAGTGCTGCATTGCGCTGTGCCGCCGCCATGCGACGGTCTGCCTCAGTCTCGAAGCGGTTTATGTTTTGTGTGTTAGTGCCTGATCCGGTGCCGCCTTGGATGCCTAAGCCTGTTGGATCGTAGCCAAACTCTAGGATTGAGTCTCCAGAGGTATAAAGCTGACCAGCAGGAACGGTCTTTTTAACGATCTTAAAGTTTCCACCAAGCGCACCTAAGCCATGTTCTTTTGCATAATCCTTGGATGTAGTAACCCAGTCGCCAGCATTTATTGGATAGGGCTTTTTGTCTGCGCCATCTGGCAACGATTGAAGCCTCTGGCGTTCCGCAGAAGCCCAGTCGTAATAGTTACCTTCGCCTGAGTAGCTTGCGGGAATCTTCTTTCTCCGCATGTAATCAGCCATATCTCTTTCAAGGCCAGCGATCTGCTCGTCTCTTGTCTTTTCAAATGGGACTGCGCGGTAAACGGTTACTTTCGACTCTGGCTTTCCTCGCAACTGCCTAGCAAGCGCAAATGTCTCTGCCTCGCCTCGCTGACCAGACCCGTAATACTGTGCGCCATGCGTGTAAACATCCTCTGGATACACGCCCTTAGCTAAATTGCTCAATGGTGCGCCAGAATCTTTATCTGGGGCCCTATGTTCACCCTGATAGCTAGGCTTATCGATATTCAGAACACCACCAATATCACCCGCACTACGGCCACGCGTAATACCACGAATCACATTGGAAGCCAGTCGGCCAACAGGGATAACGCCAGCCAACGATCCGGCTGCTTGTCCATAGTTGCCTTTGGCTGCGGCTAGTCGCGCATCATCAATGGCTAACCCGCCCGATGCGAACGGGACGAAATCACCGGGCCGCAATCCGAGTGGGCCGTATTCTTTACGCAGTGCGCCATAAGCAGCATCTGCGCGTGCCGCTGCATCGCCTTCCTGCTCAAGTAAGCCGGTAGCGGGTAATAAGCCCATTGATCGAGTCATAGCCGGGTTGCTTTTGCCCATGCCGCCAGCCGCCTTGAATGCTTTATTCTTGGCGACCTGCTCCTCGAACCACTTACTTACGCTGGACTTAGCATCATCTAACAGCCCCATGTCTGGCGCTCCTGCTGGATTATTGGCCAATCATACCATTTTCAGACCACGGCGTAATGGGCCAGATACAGTGCCTTGTTCGCGTATGGATAGGCATAGATAGCGCAGACCATCGGCACAGTGCGAATGACCATCGTGCACTGGCGTAGACCTATACTCGCCGGTTGAATCATTCAGTTCGCGCCGGTACATACTCAAGGAAGTGACTGCCTTCTCGACCTTCTTATCAAACCACATTCGAGGCAGTGTCAGCCTGACGGCATGAATACCATCCTCCAGCGACTGCCTGGGGGCGATTCTAAAGTTAATTCCTAGTGAGCGTGCCACTTCAAGGCGAGAGAGGCCGCTACCAAGCTCCCTGACAGCTATGTCATGCGGTGCCCAATGGTCGCCGTACAGATAGCCCTTGTCGGCTAACACCTTGGCATAGTGCGGCAAGCCTTCCCCGCTCTGCTCATAGTAATCAATCAGCCGTACTTCATTCCGATGGATCTGGGCAAACCAAATGACGGTAGCATCGCCAACACCTAAATCCCATGCGGTAATGACAGGTAGCGCCACATCGTAAACAGATAGATTGGTACGACCATCGCGCCGCGCTTCAATTATCTCCTTCTTGTATATCGAGCCATCGGTAAACTGGCGGAACTTACCCTCCCAAATGAACTCGGCTTCCTCGAAGTCGGTCGCTTTAAGATGCTCCATTTCTCTACGTAGCACATCGGGGAACCATGGGTTATCCGACCAATTGACGTTCACAACCCATGAATCAGGCTGTGGATGCGCTACAAACCGCTGCCATGTTGCATCGTCTGGATGGTTAGGATTGAACGTGGCCCATATCTCAGAGCCTTCTTTGCGGATGGTAGGCACAAGCGTAGACCAGCTCGTCTCGGTGACTTTCTCAGCTTCTTCGACCCAACAAATATCAACGCCTTCCATGGACTTAATCTTTGGAGTGTTATGTCGCAAACCCTCAAAGATAAACTCGGAGCCGTTAATGCCTCGAATGCAGTCGCGCAACACCGTATAGAACGAGCTAAGCCCCATTGCCACGATCTGATCACTCAGCAGCTTGTGCACTGACTCGTCTAGGCTGTTTTGCAGCTCTCTGGCGCAAAGGACGCGGGTTGGCTTTTGACTGGCGATAACCAGCAGTGCTATTGCCACGCCCCATGACTTGCCTGATCCGCGACCCCCCCAAAGCACCTTATAGCGCATTGGATCGAATAGAGGCCTCAGCTTACTCGGAAGCTGAATCAACGAACGTCACCTGCAAGCCCTTAATCGGCCCGCCATCGGCTCCAGTCAGCTCGGTCTTGTTTTTCTCTGTGTAGTCATCAGGGAATCGTGCCGCCATTGAACGAGACCACAACGAGGCATTCACCTTCTCGCCCTGATGAGACTCAACCAGGTGCGTCTGTGCAATTGTTTCCCACCAATCTAGGCTTGCAGTCTTAGCGATGGCCAAGGCGTGAAGAAAATCAGGGTGTTGCTCTGCCCAATTCAGCAGAGTGCGCTTACTGACGCCGCACGCGATAGCCATCTGTGCAACAGACTTGCCCTTGAATCCCTCTGTGATGATGGTTTCACAGAACTCGTCTCTGTACTGCGATGGACGACCGAGGATAGCCTTCGCCTTAGCGATTGCGATGTCGTCGCTGTAATCGTATGCAGGACTGTCTGGATCTTGATATGATGGATGTGTCATAGCCAATCCTCTCGGTTGTTGGCAAAAAGACCTGCCCGAAGGCAGGGCGGATAAATTGGTTCATACCCCCATCTTACC